>Ga0193727_1000133_pt1 | contig 24520 bp, 24 predicted proteins | sample H2c2metaG_FD_143051 | JGI IMG/M metagenome (GOLD analysis project Ga0193727, IMG submission 143051) | Soil microbial communities from a riparian zone of the East river system, Colorado, United States - H2c2 | ecosystem: Environmental > Terrestrial > Soil > Riparian zone | place: USA: East River...
GCATGTATCAAACGTGCGAGCGGGCGGATGTGCTGGAGGATTGTTTGATCAGTTTCACGATTCTCGACCGGGACCAGAATGGTTTTATACATGGATGGTATTTAGGATAGCCAGCTTCGGAAGGTTTGGACAAGCAGCCATGCATTGAGGGACGCGATGATGACGGCAACCAGCCACGCGAGCATTTTGATCCAAAGCGGATTGACGAACTCACCCATCTTAAGCTTGTCGCTCGTGAACATGACGAGTGGGAATACGGCGAAGCTGAGCTGCAGGCTCAGGATCACCTGGCTGAGCACGAGTAGCTTTGCCGTGCCGCTTTCGCCCGAAATAAGCGTCACAATCACTGCTGGAATGATGGCAATCAAGCGCGTGAGCAGTCGGCGCAACCAAGGTTTCAAGCGAATGTTCAGAAAGCCTTCCATCACGATCTGACCAGCTAGAGTGCCGGTGAGCGTAGAGTTTTGGCCGGAGGCTAGCAGCGCAATCGCGAAGAGAGTGCTGGCACCGGTGACGCCGAGTAGCGGCGTCAGAAGTTTGTAGGCATCGCCAATCTCGGCGACTTCGCTGTGGCCGCTGCGATAAAACGTCGCCGCGGAGACTATAAGAATCGCGGCATTGATGAAGAGCGCGAACATGAGCGCGAAGGTCGAGTCGATGGTCGCGAACTTGATCGCTTCCCGCTTACCGCGCGGGTTGAGCTCGTAATTGCGTGTCTGCACGATCGACGAATGCAGGTAGAGATTGTGCGGCATCACCGTCGCGCCGAGGATGCCAATGGCGATGTAGAGCATCTCGGGATTGACCACGATCTGCGGCGATGGGAGGAAACCTTTGGCGATTCCAATCAGATCCGGTCGAGAAAAAATAATTTCCAATCCGAAGCAGACGCCGATTGTGCCGACGAGCGCGATGACCAGTGCCTCGGTGTAGCGAAAACCTTTGTTTTGAAGCAGCAGGATCACCAGCACATCGAGCGCCGTGATGCAAACTCCCCAGATGAGAGGAATGCCAAAGAGCAAATTCAAGGCGATGGCTGAGCCGATCACTTCGGCGAGGTCACACGCCGCGATGGCCAGTTCGCATATGATCCAAAGGCAAAAGGAGACGGGCTTGCTATAATGGTCGCGGCAGGCTTGGGCGAGGTCACGTCCGGTCGCGATCCCCAGTTTGAGCGAGAGGCTCTGGAGCAGGATCGCCATGAAGTTTGAAATCATGATGACCGAGAGCAGCGTGTAGTTGAACTTCGAGCCACCAGCCAGATCCGTCGCCCAGTTACCCGGGTCCATGTAGCCGACGGCAACTAAGAAACCCGGGCCGGCAAAAGCAAGGAGCTTGCGGTAAAAACTCGCGGGATGAGGAACAACCAGGGTCCGATGGACCTCCGAAAGACTCCGGAGCATTGGCTGTGAACGCCAGCCCGATTTTCCATAGAAGCTTTCGTCCTCCTGGGAATTAGCCATGACTAAATTAGTTCTATCTTCCTATGAATTTGTCAACCAACAAATAATTTTGCTTTGACCAAATACCGTGATTGGCCTATTAATTTCTTACCATGCCTGGCAAAACCAATCCATCTCGCAACTCGGCTGCGGTCGAGGATTATCTCGAACGCATTCTTGAACTGATTAATTCCAAGGGCTATGCTCGCGTGGTCGATATCGCGGCCGCGCTGAAAATTTCCCAGGCCAGCGTAACGAACATGGTGCAGCGGCTGGATGCCGAGGGTCTCCTCAAATACGAAAAATATCGCGGACTCATTTTGACCGCGGCCGGTAGAACTCTGGCCCGCAAAATTGCCCACCGGCACAAACTGCTTACGGATTTTCTTAAACTCCTCGGCCTCGATGACCGCGTCATTTATCACGACGTGGAAGGAATGGAGCATCACATCAGTGCCCCAACTCTTCGCGCCATCGAGGCACTCACTGCACAATTGCGGCGGCGCCCGGCGCTACGTGCCACATTGGGTGCTGCGGTAGCATAGAAGCCAGCCAATCCCAACCTTTGCCTGCGGCACGTTGCAGCCGGGCAAGAATTCCGTGTTCAAGCGAGCTCGAAAATTTGTTTAGGTCGAGGCGTCAAGATCGACAATCTCTGCGGGACGACACCGAATCGTTAGCGTGATCGGACGACAACAGACCGTGCAATCCTCGATCAACGTTTGTTCTGGTTGCGAAGTGTCCACTTGGATCGGAAAAACTTCGCCGCAGTGCGGACAGGTGATTGTGGTCTGAGAGATTAGTTCCATTTTTATGGATTCGTAACACAGGCGTCTTGCCTGGCTCGTCGAACAGGCTCCCAGCCCGAAGTTCTCTGCGGACAGATACCCGCTCTCGACAATACAGGCAAGATGCCTGTATTATGTATTCTTGGAAACGGGTGGTGGTGCCATAGTGTCGCTCAATTTTGTGAAATGAAGTTGATTGACGCGGCGACCATCGGTCTGTGACACCGTAACAAGGTAACCGTCGATCTTAACTTGTTCGCCTTGTTTGGGCAGATGACCGAGCAGATGTGTAACGTAACCGCCGATCGTGCTTACGTCCGGGCTCTCCAACGCAAGCTTGGCCAGTTCGTTCAACTCGTAAAGCCCCAGAGCGCCGTCCACGGTGAATTCATTTGCGTTGATCTTGCGAAACTCCTCCTTCTCGAAATCGAATTCGTCCTGAATATCGCCGACCAGTTCCTCGAGCACATTTTCCAGCGTTACCATGCCGACCGTGCCCCCAAATTCATCCACCACCAGCGCAAGATGGGCGTGCTTGCCCAGGAATAATTTGAGCAATTTTTCCAGCGGCATCATTTCCGGCAGCGGAATTAAATCGCGTTTAATCTTCAACAAATCGGGCTGCGGATCGCGCATCATCGGCAGCAGTTCCTTGATGTGAATAAGGCCGACGGTGTTGTCGAGGTTCTCGCGACAAAGCGGAAAACGCGTGTGTCGGGACTCGATCGCTTTCTTCACGTTCGTCTCGAAGTCGTCCTCGAGATCGAGATAGACGATTTCGCCGCGTGGCGTCATGATATCGCGCACCACGCGGTCCCGCAGGTCGAGCACATTGATGACGAGCTCGCGGCCAAGCGGTGTTACCTCCGCAGACTTCGCACTCTCAGCAAATATTAACCGCAATTCCTCTTCGCTGTGAGCCAGCTCCCCTTCTCCGACGGGCTCGACACGAAGAAGATGCCGAAGGACCCAGTTACTTGCCGCGTTCAAGAACCAGATCGCCGGCTTGAAGACCGTATAGAAAAGTCGCAGTGGCCCGCTTACGAACAACGCTGCCGGCATGGCCTTTCGGATAGCGAGAATTTTGGGGGCTTGTTCTCCGAGCACGATGTGCAAAAACGTAATGGCCGAAAACGCCAGGGTGAAGGAGACGGATTTGATCAGCACGGGAGATTGGATTTCGGCGAAAGCAAAGAATGGCTGAAGCACCCGCGCAAAGAAGGGCTCGCCGAGCCAACCCAGGCCAAGGCTGGCCGCTGTAATCCCGACCTGACACGCGGAAAGATAGGCGTTCAGGTTGTCCTTTATCTGCTTGACGAACGTCGCGCGCTTGCTGCCTTCAGCGGCCAATGTGTCGATCTGGCTCCCCCGGATTTTCACGAGCGCAAACTCGGCCGTGACAAAGAAGCCGTTCAAGAACACCAGCGCCATGACCGCCGCCAATTTGCCGATCAGCACCAGGGGCGGGTCCCAATGCCGCGCGATTATGTCGGCAATCGGCAGCGCCAGGAGAAAGTAAAATGAGGGAAAGTTCATTACCCGGATGCGCACCCTGCATCCGAAACCTAACGTCGCTGAAAACTTACCAGCTCGACTTGGTTACGCCAGGGATCAACCCTTGCGAGGCCAGCTCACGAAAAGTGAGACGCGATAGCTTGAAGCGGCGGATAAACGCGCGGCGACGACCGGTCACTTCACAACGGTTCACAACACGCGTCGGGCTGGCGTCGCGCGGCAGCTGCGTCAGGCCGGCGTAATCTTTCTTCGCCTTCAACTCGGCGCGCAGTGCAGCGTATTTTTTCACTGTTGTGCGCTTACGTTTATTGCGATTAATCCAGGCAGTCTTGGCCATAAAAAGAGGCTGAACTTAGCTCCAAGGCTCTGATTTGCAACCCGGTTCTCGGCTGCCGGACGAACTGACGAGGCGGCAGGACGTTTTGCGGACGGCAATTAACCCAGGGCGCCCACGCGTCTTTTTTGCTTTACGAGCGCTGCTGTCGAACGTCCGCTGGATCGAGCGGAGCCGCGTTTCTGCCTGACGGATTGAGTGCGGCTGAGGCTCTCTTGAAGCACTTTCACGAGATCGACAACATTCGTGGGGGCGGGCGCGGGCGGCGCTTTGGCGGCAATCTGTCTGTTCTTCGCTTTCTGCTCGATGATCTCCATCAACGCCGTCCGATATTCGTCCCGATATTTCTCCGGTTCCCATGCATCGGACATGCTCTCGATGAGAGCCTGAGCCATTTTTAATTCTTTATCCGTTACGGCTGTGGCCGATCCGTTCTTCAAAATTTCCGTGCTTAAAATTTCGCTGGCGAAATGCATCAGCTCCAGAATCAGGAACAATCCATCCGGTTTCACGGCGGCCAGGTGCTCCCGATTGCTAATGACAACTTTGGCAATGCCGATCTTGCCCGTGCCGCTAAGCGCCTTGTGCAAGACGGCATAAGCTTTTTCCCCACCCTTCTGCGGCTCAAGGAAATACGGCTTATAGAAAAACTTCGGATCAACCTGTTGCAAATCGACGAAATCCGTGATGTCGATGGAATGAGTGGACTCGATTCGAACCTTTTCGAAATCCTCCTCTTTCATGACGACATAACGGCCGCGTTCGTACTCGAAGCCTTTTACAATTTGATCGCCCGGAACTTCTTTGGAATCGGCCTCGGCGACTTTCTTGTATTTGATCGGGCTGAGATCGCTGGAACGAAGCTGCCGGAAACTAATCTTCTCCTCACGCGTGGCCGGATAGACCGCCACCGGGATATAGACCAAACCGAAGCTTATACTGCCTTTCCAGATCGGACGCATATTGCTCGAATGCCTTTCTCCCACGGCACTCGGGGTCTGTCAACCTCTAGCGGCTTGGGATCTGCCTCGCCAAGATTACCTTGCAACTTCGGGAAACGGTCTGATGTTTGAGTCAACCCTATGCACTTCCTTGCCAGCTTTATGAATTTGGCCGGACCGGATTTGATCGTTATCCTGTTGATTATTCTGGTCTTGTTCGGCGCGAAGAAATTGCCCGAGCTCGCGCGCGGAATGGGTCAGGCGGTGAAGGAATTCCAAAAAGCGAAGGACCAGTTTAACGACGAACTCCATCAGGCCGGGAAGTCTGAGACGGAAACGGCCAAATCCGATGTGAAACCGGCGGAATCGACCGTTCCTCGAAGCGAGAACCAGGCCACGGGCAGCGCCGCGGTTCCCGATCCAAATCTCGCCGTCAGGCCCGGCGACAAAGCCGATCAGGTTTAGTAGCAGCTGCCTGCTCGCAAATCCATTCGCAGTGCTCACCCGCGGCGGCAACCTTTTGTCTGCGCGTCAGGCTTTTGAAGGATTCGTCAGCAGACTCGTCTCAACGTGTTTGACCCGACGCGCGAATTGGGACAAAATCGCCACCTCTTTATGTCCGATACAGATCTGCGCGCCCGCATCAAGGAGATGCTGGTAAAAAATCTGATGCTACAAACGACCCCCGATAAGATCGGAGACGATCTTCCCCTTTTTGGTCCCAACGGACTGGGGCTTGATTCAATCGACGCGCTCGAGTTGGTGGTGAGCATGGAGAAAACTTTCGGTGTTGGCGTGCCCAACTCCGAGATCGCAGGGAAGGCGCTCAAGACTGTAAATACAATTCACGATTATATTCTAGAAAAACGAGCTGCGGTCAGTTAAGCGCGGCGATCCGGTAACGAAGATTGCAGGTTACGCGGACGTTGAAGAGTTAATCGCGTCAATCAGCTGGCGAAGACGTCCAAACCTGTCGCGATAAGGAGTGAGAATTAGTCGCGGTAGATTCCAAATCTCGGGTTCAGTTTTCTCTTCGCGAAGCGCAGCGCCCTGGATGATTTCGCCCTTGCGCAATACGTCGGCGAACTTCTCGTTGAGATCAGTAATCGCTCTCTTCGACAAAACCTGATTAAGGCGGATGACGAGTCGCTCCTTCACCCATCGCATCGAGTGGTACATTTTGTAAAACTGCAAGATCTCTTCGACGGCGTCCCGGACGCTGTGCATAATTTTGAAAAAAGAAAAATCTTCCGGTGAAATGAACGCGGAGCGAAGCAGGCGATTAGTAAGAAATTTCATCCACGTGTCCCAATAATTTCCACGTGGCCGATCCAGGAGGACCACTGGAATGATACGCGCTTTGCCGGTCTGCATGAGCGTGAGGACTTCGAACGTTTCATCGAGCGTACCAAAACCGCCGGGAAACAGGGCGAATGCATGCGCCTCTTTCACGAAAGTCAGTTTGCGGGTAAAAAAGTAATTCAGATTAATTAGCTTGGGATCGCCCTCGATAATTGCATTGGCTCGCTGTTCGAATGGCAGGCGGATATTGATGCCAAAACTGTGTTTCCGGCCTGCACCACGCTGCGCTGCGCCCATGATTCCGTCACCGCCGCCCGTAATCACCATAAACTTGTGCGCGACCATTTCCCGCCCAAAATCCTCCGCCACTTCGAACTCAGACGAATCGGCGGAAACGCGGGCCGAACCAAAGACGGCGACCTTTCGCAAGCGTTGAAATGGCGCGAATACCTTGGCCGCGTTCCGCATTTCTTTTATAGAGCGATTGATCAGCTTGAGGTCCGCTACGCTCATACGATCGCGTGCTATTTTTAGCGCGGTGACGATCATCTCCTCAATCAGCTCCGGCGATTTCTCCGCACCCCACTCGCGAACCAATTCACGGACACGCGCGTCAAACGGTGGATCGACCGTCCATTGTCGCCGTGTTGGCTGATCGTGAATTGCGCCGCCGGTGAAATCTTCCATGTCGAAATTTCAATGCAGCTAGGCTTAACGCACGGGAAAACTTGTCGTAGCGCGTTCCATGAGCGTCGAAAGAAATGCGACGCCTCACAAACCGCCGCTACAGATCAAATCCTGCAGGATTTCGCGAATATGCCGAATAGGCAGCGAATAATGACCCGCGCCATCAACGTAACGCGCTTTGCAATCAGGTAATCGGCTAGCTATTCCTTCCGCCAGGCGAACTGAAAATGCCCGGTCTTCATTCCCATGCCAGAGTCGAACCGGCACTCCGACTTCTTCAAGGGAAAAACCCCAGGGTTGCGCGTAGATCTGTGCGTCCGCCATCATTCCTTCGGCCGATCCACGCCAGGCGCGCCGTTGACTTTCAAAAACAGCTTCAAATGCCGCCGAATCCCGCAGACTTTCTTCATCGCATGGCCGCAGCATCAATATTTTCAGGATCAGCGGACGAAGCCGAACAGGCGGCCGCAACGACAAAATCGGCCGCGCCAGGCAAAATAATCTTCTTAAAAGTTGTGGCTGCGATCGATGAAGGGCCAGCATCCATCGATAAAGTGGGAGCAATCCTTCATGGTGGGCGAGATCCACAATTGGTGTTGCGCCGCTCACGATTGCAATCGCCCGGACCCGCTCCGGCATGGCGGCTGCTGTTGCGTAAGCGTAGGGAGCGCCACCGGAAATTCCGAGCACGCGAAATTCGCCGATGCCGAGATGATCGACCAGTTGTCGCACAACGGGCGGCCAATCGCTCAATTCACGATTGGGCTGCAAAGTCGATCCGCTGATGCCGGGCCGATCAGGCGAAATCATACGAATCCCCAGGTCACGTGCGGCATCCTCTGTGAGTCGCGCCATCGTGCGCGAGCTTGGCCAGCCATGACAAAATATCACCGGTACGCCGCTCGCGTCGCCGTACTCCTCGAACGCGATTACACCTCCGTTTTCAAGTTGAACGGAATCTTCATTACTCACTTTTAAAACACCGGCGCCTTTCTTAGCGTTTGAATTGCAACGTTGCGCTCTGTAGTCCAAAGTGTGGTGCGGACAATGCCCGCCACGGTCTTCGATATTATTGGTATGAACGATTACTCACAACCTCCGGCGGGAAAAATTTCACTGCATGGTAACGGACTCGGCGCGCCATCGCCCGAGGAGGTCGAAAAACGCGCCCGGGAAATCGCGATGATTGATGAGCGCAATGCCGATGAATTTACGGATGCAGATTGGAGACAGGCTCACCAGGAGTTGATGGGCGCAGAAAATAACACTCCCCCAGAGGAAACTCCCGATAATGCCGATCTCACTGAAGAATGGAACGTCATCCCAAGCTCCAAAGGCCACCGCGCACCGCGTCCCGGCTTTGAGGAAGAGGAAACTGTGGGCGAGCACCTGGTGATTGATGGCGTCGAGGACGCGACCCACGATCAGATGCTCGAGGCACGCAGAGAAGAACTCCAACAGGAAGGTGACATCTCTTGATCTCCGCAGCGGCCCCTGTCATCGACAAAGTGTCGGCTAGACGATCCCGCTTGGACGCTAGCTCAACGCGCGCCGAACGTTTGCTGGCGCGTTTTCACCAAATCAGAAATTTTACCAACGCCTTATGCGCAAACCTTGAGCCCGAAGATTTTGTCGTCCAGTCGATGCCGGATGTCAGCCCGACGAAATGGCACGTTGCCCACACGACTTGGTTTTTCGAGACTTTTATCCTGAAAAAATTTGTTTCCGGATATCACGCCGACGTTCCGGAGTACGCTTATCTCTTCAATTCATATTATAACGCCGCCGGCGACATGCACCGGCGCGATCTGCGCGGCTTAATCTCGCGCCCGACGGTGAGGGAAGCCCAGCGCTATCGCTCGTCGATCGATGCGCACATGGACAATCTGCTTTCCGATGCCGACGAAAACCTTATCGATGAAATCGAGCCGATTCTGATTCTCGGCATCCATCACGAGCAACAGCATCAAGAATTACTCATCACCGACATCAAGCACGTGTTCGCGCAAAATCCGCTATATCCGGTTTTCCGCGAGCACAAGACCAACATCGCCCCACCAAAGCCGGCGCTAATGCGCTTCTTCGATTTCGATGAAGCAATCGTCCAAATAGGTCATGATGGTCACGAATTCGCTTACGACAACGAGGGTCCCCGGCATCGGGCGCTAGTTTCCGCATTTTCACTCGCTTCACGGCCAGTAACAAACGGCGAATATCTTCAATTTATCGAGGATGGCGGGTACGCGCGGGCCGAGCTTTGGCTCTCGTTGGGCTGGATGACTGTGAACGAACAACAGTGGCAGGCGCCGCTTTACTGGGTGAAACGCGACGACGCCTGGTGGAATTTTACGCTTTCCGGTTTTCGTCCCGTCGATGAATCCGAGCCGGTGACGCACGTCAGTTATTTCGAAGCCGATGCCTACGCGAATTGGGCGGGCGCTCGCCTCCCAATCGAGTTTGAATGGGAACGCGCAGCGTCCGATTGTCCGATTGAAGGAAATTTTGTCGAAAACGAGGCGTTTCATCCGCAATCAGCCGCGACTTCGGTGCAAGCGCGAGACCTTCATCAAATGTTTGGCGACGTTTGGGAGTGGACCCGCAGCGCCTATTCGCCTTATCCCGGTTATCGCGCCGCTCCCGGGGCGCTCGGCGAATACAACGGAAAATTCATGTGTAACCAGTACGTCTTGCGGGGCGGCTCCTGCGCTACGTCGCGCACTCATATTCGCCGCACTTATCGCAATTTTTTCCAGCCTGAGAAACGCTGGCAATTCACCGGAATTCGGCTCGCGCGCGATCCACAGTAATTCGGCACGGCGCCGGTCGCCACGCGATCGCGCCGAACGAACATCCCGTAATGACTGCGAACCGACTCACAACCGCGCGTCCAGTAGTCGGCGTTCCACCGGCAAGCGCTGATTTCCTGTCAGACGTAATAGCGGGTCTGTCCAGCGAGCCACGTACGCTGCCATGCAAGTATTTTTACGACGAGCGCGGCGCGGCGTTGTTCCAGAAAATTTGTGAGCTGCCGGAGTATTACATTACGCGGACCGAGATCGATATTCTGGCTCGGCATCGAGCCGAAATCGCAGCGCATCTCGGGGCGCAGATCAACCTGATCGGCCTCGGCACCGGCTCAGGCACCAAAACGCGGATCCTGATCGAAGCGCTCGAAAAGCCCGCCGGTTATATCCCGGTCGATATTTCTGAGAAACAACTGCGCAAATCGACAGCTCTTTTCCACAACATTTTTCCCGACCTGGAAATCCTGCCTGTGTGCGCCGATTACTTGCAGCCTGTCGAACTCCCTTCCGCGCGCCGCAAAGCGGCGCGCAACGTCGTCTATTTTCCCGGTTCAACGATTGGCAACTTCGAACCTGACGAAGCAACTCAATTCCTCCGCCGCGTCGCTAAGGTCTGTCGCCAGGGTGGCGCACTACTCATCGGTGTCGATCTTCGCAAAGATCAGGACGTGATCGAGGCTGCTTACAACGACACCGCCGGCGTCACGGCGCAATTCAATCTGAATTTGCTGGCACGCGCGAACCGCGAACTCGGCGCGGATTTCGATCTGCAACATTGGCAGCACCGCGCAATTTACAACTCAGACACCGGCCGCATCGAGATGTACCTCATCAGCCAAATCGATCAGGCTGTTCATATCGGCGATCATACGTTCGAGTTTCGTTCAGGTGAAAAGATCATCACAGAATTCTCCTATAAATACGCCCCGGAAGGTTTCGCCGCCCTCGCACGCGATGCCGGCTTCGAGTTTCAAAAGATGTGGACAGATGATGCGCGTCTGTTCGGTGTTTTCTATTTCACATGTAGCCGGGGTCGGTGACCGCGGCCGCGATCAACGCCCGCGGCTGAAATGAGCGCGCTGGTCCAACTGGTCGATGTTAGCAAGCGCTATGAGGACGCGCTGGCGTTGCATTCCACAAATCTGGCGATCGAGCGTGGCAAGGCCACGGTATTAATCGGTCCGAGCGGTTGCGGTAAATCGACGTTGCTCCGACTGATTATCGGATTAATCACACCTGATTCTGGCACCATCGCTTTCGACGGATCACAGATCACGCCAGCAAATATCGACACGTTGCGTCGTCGAATTGGTTACGTCATTCAGGAAGGCGGTCTATTTCCGCATCTGACGGCGCGCGCCAATGTTCTCTTAATGGCGCGGTATCTCGGGAAATCCGACGAGGAAATGCACAAGCGGCTTCTGGAATTATGCGAGCTGACGAGACTTTCCGACAATTTGCTCTCGCGATACCCCATCGAACTTTCCGGCGGTCAGCGTCAACGCGTCAGTTTAATGCGCGCATTGATGCTTTCGCCCGAACTGCTCCTCCTCGACGAACCTCTGGGCGCGCTCGATCCGCTGGTGCGCGCTTCTTTGCAAAAGGAGCTTAAAGAAATTTTCGTGCGCTTGCGTCAAACAACGCTCTTCGTCACTCACGATTTGGCGGAAGCAGCATATTTCGGTGATGAAATCGTGCTCATGAACGAAGGCCACATCGTCCAACAAGGTTCGCTTGTCGATCTTCGTGAAAAGCCAACAAATGATTTCGTGCGCGAATTCATCAACTCGCAGCGCGCGCTTGTTTTCACATGAAATTGTCGCCTCGCTCAAAATTGGTAGGGTGCGACAATGCCCGTCCGGCTCTGACCCGGGCGCGCCGCGGGGAGCTCAGCGGCCTCTCCCTTCCATTCCTAATTCTTTTCGCCGCAGTTTTTTCCGCAAATGCGCAGCCCGTCGTCATCGGTTCGAAAAAATTTACCGAGTCATATGTCCTGGGTGAGGTCGCGAAGCGCACATTAAACGACGCCGGCATCGCCGCGGAACATCGGCAAGGAATGGGCGGCACGATCATCCTTTGGCAGGCGCTGCGCGGCAGGCAAATCGACGCTTACCCGGAATACACCGGCACGATCGCGCAGGAGATTCTGAAAACAGACCATAAATTATCGCTCAATGAAATTCGCGATGCTTTGGTAAAATTCGATGTGGGAGCGACGGAGCCGCTTGGGTTCAATAACACCTACGCGCTCGTCACGCGTCGCAGTGAAGCGGAGCGACTCGGTCTGCACACAATCAGCGATCTGCGAAATCATCCCGAGCTGAAGATCGGACTTACGCACGAATTTTTGGATCGCCAGGATGGATGGCAGCCATTGCGCACGCGTTACGCCCTTCCACAACAAAACGTCATTGGGATCGATCACGCGCTCGGCTACGCGGCGCTCAAGAACGGTTCGATTGACGTGAAAGACGCCTATTCGACCGATGCCAAGATTGCCGAATACGATCTCGTCACTCTTGAAGACGATCTGCAATTTTTCCCACGTTATGAGGCAGTGTTCTTGTATCGGCTTTCGTTGCCAGCATCCACTATCACCGCGCTGCGCAAGCTGGAAGGAAACCTGGATGAAACCCGCATGATCCGGTTGAACGCTGAAGCGGAGCGCACAAAGAATTATGCGAGGGCCGCAGATCTGTATTTTCAAGGCGGCACCACAGGATCGACAACCGTAGGCGAATCATTTTGGCATAAGCTCACGCGGTGGACATTACGCCATTTGGAACTTGCAGGATTCTCGCTCCTGCTCGCCGTTATCGTCGGTATCCCGCTCGGCATCATCGCCAGCCGGGGCGGCCCAACTGGGCAGGCTATTCTGGGTTTCGCCAGTGTCGTGCAAACGATCCCGTCGCTCGCTTTGCTCGCGCTACTGGTGCCGCTTCCGTTTTTCGGAATCAGCGTCCGCACCGCGATTGCCGCCCTTTTCCTTTACGGATTGCTGCCCATCGTGCGCAACACCGCGAGCGGCTTGCAGGATATCCCGCGAGCATTGCGCGAATCGGCAATTGCGTTGGGACTCAGCCCGATGACGCGGCTGTGGAAAATCTATATGCCGATGGCGTCACGCTCCATTTTGGCTGGAATCAAGACCAGCGCAGTGATCAACATCGGAACGGCGACGCTGGCTGCGCTGATTGGAGCGGGCGGTCTCGGCGAGCCGATCTTAAGCGGACTGAATTTAAACGATCACGTAACAATCTTGGAGGGTGCCATCCCGGCGGCGCTGCTTGCATTGTTGGTGCAATGGGGTTTCGATCTTCTCGATCGCGTTTTGATTCCGAAAGGCCTGCGGTTGTAGTCCCGACTGAGTCGGGATGAGCGTCGTACTTTTTTGGTTTTCGACCTCCGTAAGGAAGAAAGTATGCGACGGTCATAGACCGCCGCTACAGTGTAGAATGCCAATCGCGTCGGTTAACCCTGCCACGGGCGAAAAGCTGAAGGAGTTTCCGGCTTTCAGCGATAGCGAAATCGAGAAACGGCTCAAGCTCGCCGAGCACGCGTTTTCGCATCATCGCCGACGTCCATTTGCCGAACGCACGCAACTCCTGATGGCGACGGCGGCAATACTTGACCAGGAGAAGGACAAACTCGCCCGGACAATTACCTTGGAGATGGGAAAACTGATCCATGCCGCGCAGGACGAGATCGTGAAATGCGCGCGAGGTTGTCGCTTTTATGCCGAGAATTCAGAGCGTTTCCTGGAGGACGAGGCCGCGCAGACTGATGCCGCCCGCAGTTACGTGCGTTACCAACCGCTCGGAGCGGTCCTGGCCATCATGCCATGGAATTTCCCGTTCTGGCAGGTCTTTCGGTTTGCCGCGCCAGCGTTGATGGCAGGAAATGTCGGACTGCTCAAACATGCAGCCAACGTCCCCCAATGTGCGCTCGCGATTGAAAACGTGCTCTGTCGCGCCGGATTTGAAAAAGGTGTTTTCCAAACCCTTCTGATCGAAGCAAGACAGGTCGAAAAATTAATTGTCGATCCGCGGGTTAAGGCGGTGACCCTAACCGGAAGTGAAAAAGCGGGACGCGAAGTAGGGAGCGCCGCTGCGCGGCAGATCAAAAAAAGCGTGCTCGAGCTTGGTGGCAGCGACGCGTTTATCGTTATGCCAAGCGCCGATTTTGAGGAGGCACTGAGCACGGCAGTTAAGGCGCGCACGATCAACAGCGGGCAATCATGCATCGCAGCAAAGCGGTTTTTCGTCGCCGACAAAATCTATGATGATTTTCTGCATCAGTTCGTCGAACGAATGCGCGCGTTAAAAATCGGCGATCCGCTGGACGAGACGACCGAGCTTGGTCCACTCGCAACGGAACAGATTCTGCAAGGGGTACACGAGCAGGTTCAGAAATCAATCGCCGCCGGCGCGAAACTCTTAACGGGCGGAAATCGCATTCACGGCCCCGGATTCTTTTATGAGCCAACCGTTCTTATCAACGTGCCAACGGAATCGCCGGCCTACCGCGAAGAAGTTTTCGGCCCGGTCGCGTCTGTTTTCCGCGTGCGCGATGCAGCCGAAGCGATCGAGAGGGCAAATGACACGACATTCGGCCTCGGCGCGAGCGCATGGACCAACGACCCCGCCGAGCAAGAACTCTTCACGTCCGAACTGGAGACGGGAATGGTTTTCATCAACGCGATGGTCGCATCCGATCCACGTCTGCCGTTCGGCGGCGTCAAGCATTCCGGCTTTGGCCGTGAGCTCGGTGCCACAGGAATTCGCGAATTCGTGAACACAAAGACGATTTGGATCGACTAACGCACTGGTGGACGTGGCAGGTGGCACCCACCTCTACTAGATCTCTTCTGATTCGCTCCGAAAAACTGTGGCACAGTTCCGACAGGAGAATCACCTTGGACGAGCGATCGAATGAAATCTCAGTGCGGATCCACTCGACTCTTCGTATGCGGCGCCAGCCGTGATATGGAATTTATCATTGCCGACCTCGCCCAGGAAATAAGTCTGCATGATCTCGCGACCGAATTTGCCACTCGAGCGTCCGTAGAACACGCCCACTTCTCCACTGTAATAAATCGGACTCAGCGGCGGGCTCACGATCTCGGAGGGCGAATCCTTTCCATCTACCGGAGCCGCGTTTGCCTGCTCTAATTCGGCGGCACTGGGAAGCTCATCCTGAAAATAGTCGAGCGGCGCCATCCCGATCCAGCCCAATTCGCTCGAGGCGGGCGAGCGTTGTCCGGCCCCAAGAGTCAGCATCAGGAAATCATTAGCGAGAACCGAGCCCTCCATCGGGCTGAAAAATTCCGGCAGCGAGAGGGTCAGCCGAGCAGGAGTGTCCAGCGCGCTGGGGCGCAATTGTCGATACGTGGCAGCTTTATCTTTGGTCCGCTCCACACGACTTGTTTGCTGCGCCGTCAGGGGAAAGCAAAAGCCAAGAAAACCGAGGGCGATCACAAGCGCGCGTTTAATCATGAGAGAATTCACAGCCGAAAAGCATCAAGCGCCAGCGAAATTTTGCAGATTGCCTGGGAGCGCACGCTTCCGGATGCACGCAAGCTGCGTGCGCTCCCCGCTCTAACGATTCGACGGTTTAACGATTTAACGTGGCGAAGCCAACGATTCCCTGAAATACTCAATCGTCTTTTTGATCCCTTCTTCGAATTGCACTCGCGGTTCCCAGCCGAGAACCTCCTTTGCGCGTGTGATGTCCGGCTGACGCACCTTCGGATCGTCCACCGGCAACGGCTTGTACTCGATTTTTGATTTTGTGCCGGTAATACGGATGATCTCGTCGGCGAATTGTTTGATTGTCATCTCGCGCGGATTACCAAGGTTAACCGGCTCGTGAAAATTGCTCATGGCCAGCTTGAAGATTCCGTCAATCAAATCGGAGACATAACAGAACGAGCGGGTCTGCGAGCCGTCGCCAAAAATGGTGAGCGGCTCTCCGCTCAAAGCCTGCCCGATGAACGCCGGGACGACACGGCCATCACGCACGCGCATTCTCGGGCCGTAGGTGTTAAAGATGCGCACAATTTTCGTGTCGATCCCGTGGTAGCGGTGATAGGCCATGGTCATTGCCTCGGCGAAACGCTTGGCCTCATCGTAAACGCCGCGCGGGCCGATCGGGTTGACGTTACCCCAGTAATCTTCCTTTTGCGGATGGACGAGCGGGTCGCCGTAACATTCCGAAGTGGAAGCCAGAATGAACGACGCCTTTTTGTCCTTGGCGAGGCCAAGCGTGTTGTGCGTGCCGAGCGCGCCCACTTTCAGCGTCGGAATCGGCAGTTCGAGATAATCAATTGGACTGGCAGGCGAAGCAAAATGAAAGACGTAATCGATCTTCTCTTCCGGGAGGAAGATGAAGTTGGAAACGTTGTGCTTGATGAAACGGTAATTTTCGTTTCCCGCCAGATGTCCAATGTTCGCCGTGTTGCCGGTGATTAGATTGTCGATCGCGATCATGCGATGACCTTCCGCCAGCAACCGATCCGTCAAATGCGACCCCAGAAAACCGGCGCCGCCGGTGACGACGGAAACCGGTTGCGATCGTGCTGGCATGGCTGGTGTTATCTAACGGCGACCAAGAAATTGCGAGCACGATTTCCGTGCTACGAGACAGACGAGCAACCTCGCGGCCCCTGTGGTCCCCGGCATTCCGAAGAGAAAATAAATAGTGCGACGGTCATAGACCGCCGCTACAGAATTAGCACATGCGCATTTTATCCGGCCTTCAACCCAGCGGCGCGCTGCACATCGGCAATTATTTCGGCATGATGCGGCCAGCGATTGCCCTGCAAGCCGAGGGGGAAGCGTTTTATTTCATTGCCGATTACCACGCGCTCACCAGCGTCCGCGATCCAAAAACGTTGCGCGAGAACAGCCGCCGCGTCGCGCTCGATTTCCTGGCCTGCGGTCTCGATCCGGAACGGGCCGCGCTTTTCCGCCAATCCGACGTGCCGCAAGTCACCGAGCTGGCCTGGATTTTATCCACGGTTGCGCCGATGGGTTTGCTCGAGCGCGCGCATTCCTACAAAGACAAGCTCGCCCGGGGCATGGCCGCGACAGTCGGGCTCTTCGATTATCCGGTACTGATGGCAGCCGACATTCTGCTTTACGACAGCGACATTGTTCCGGTTGGCAAAGATCAAAAACAGCACATCGAAATCACGCGCGATTTGGCGGTGAAGATGAACGAGGCATTCGGCCAGATTTTCAAACTGCCTGAGCCGCGCATTCAGGCGGCGACTGAAGTGGTGTCGGGCATTGACGGCCAGAAGATGAGCAAGAGTTATGGCAATAACATCGATATCTTCGGCAACGAAAAAGAAACGCGGAAGCGCATCTTGAGCATCGTAACTGATTCCACGCCGATGGAAGCCCCGAAAGACCCCTCAAGATCGACAATCTTCCAGCTCTACTCGCTCGTCGCTTCAAAAAACGAAATTGGCCAAATGCGCGAACGGTTTCAAAAAGGCGGCTCCGGCTACGGCGATTTCAAAAAGCAACTCTTCGAAAAACTCTCGGATTATTTCGCGCCGATGCGCAAACGCCGGGAAGAAATCCTGGCGGACAAATCGTACATCGACAACGTCCTTGCCCGCGGCGCAAAGCGCGCAAACGAAGTCGCCGATGTGGTCATGGAGCGGGTGCGTGCCGCGATCGGCCTGCATTAAAAATAAGGCGCGAAATGCGACGGTCGTAGACCGCCGCTACAGTGGAATCGATGACTACTCTTAGGTTTCACATTGCGCCAAATGCGAAGGTCGACAGCGTCGTGGGCGAATATGGAGCGGTGATAGAGATCAAGCTCCGCGCTCCGGCGGTGGACGGAAAAGCGAACACCGCGCTGCGCAGTTTCCTGTCCAAAGAATTGAAAACAGCCGAACGCCAAATCGTGCTGGAACGTGGCCACAAATCACGCAACAAAATCATTCGCATCGACGGTTTAAGGGATGAAGAAGTGCTAAGTCGTCTGCGCCTAGCGGAGTGATTAGTCTTAGCGGCCTCGAGTCTGCCGAGTTGGCTTGGTCTGCTCCGGGGTCCTCGTCTCAGTCTTTGCCGCAGAGTCGCGGTAAAACAAGACGCCGTGTGCCCGTAAATTAGTGACAAGCGCGTGCAGATCGTTCGCTAACTGCTGATCATTTAGAAGTGCGGCTACCAAACCTTTCCCCTTTGTTGCGCTGTTCAATACTTTGCGCGCGTCGGCGATCGCAGTTTGCAAACTGTCGGCTGCTTTTTTTGCCGAACTCATCGTCGAATCCGCTTGCTCGATCACACCATCCAATTTTTTTGAAGACTCCGCCAGCGCGCCAGTAGCCTCGTTCAAATGCTCCATGCTCGATTTCAGGTTTTCCATGTTCTTCGAGGAAAGTGTGTCTTGATTCAAGCGGTCCACGGTCGTGTCGATCTTTTGCACGGTTCCCCGAAGATCGTTCACCAGGGCACCGCCTTCGCGCGTGAGGTCGTCAATGCCAGTTTCTCGCGCACCGCTGATGTGGGTGTTTGGCGCCAGAAAAGCCTTCGGCTGCCCGGGCGGCATCGCCACGTTTACGAAGCGATCGCCGAGCAAACCGGAACTTCCGACGGTGAATTTGCTTCCTTCAGGAACCTTAATGTGTTCATAAATCTGCAGCGGCACATCGACACCCTGGCCTTCCCGGACCATTCGCGGACCACCAGAGACTTTTCCGATTTTGGCCCCTGCAAGCAAAACATCGGAACCTTTTAACAGGCCGCTCGCATCTGTGAAGCGGACCGTGAGTGGATAATAGGTCCTCAAGCCTTCGCCGAGCCGGCCAAACTGCACCACCAGCGCGCCTAACATCGCTAACCCGACGAAGACAAACGCGCCAACTTTGAATTCCAAACCTCGTTCGTGCCGATTCATTTTGAAACACTATAGTCGATCTTAGCGACCTTTTCGCAAGGAGCGGCGATTTCCAAATCGCCGTCTTTTTACTCGGCGGCTAGGAAGCCGCCGCTCCTTGTTCAGAGCGCCCGAGCAGGAAATCCTGAATGAGCGGATCGGTCGATTGCTGAAGGTCGGTCGTGGTCCCCTGAAAATAAATCCGTCCTTCATGCAAGTAGGCAATCCGGTCGGCTACATCGAACGCGCTTTTCATGTCGTGCGTGACCACTATGCTCGTCACTCCCAGCCGTTGCTGCAATCTGCGAATCAGGCGATTGATACTGTCCGCCACTACCGGGTCGAGACCGGATGTCGGCTCGTCGTACAATACACACGACGGACGGCGAATGATGGAGCGCGCAAGGCCAACGCGTTTCTTCATTCCACCGCTAAGGCTCTCCGGCATCTTTTCCTCCTCGCCCTCCATTTCCATCACCTCGAGCATCTCCTTGACTTTTGTGTTCAGAATCTCTGGATCGCGCTCACCGGCTTCGCGCAAAGGGAAAGCGATGTTTTCCCCCACGGTCATCGAATCAAAAAGCGCGCCGCCTTGAAAAAGAATGCCTACCTTTACGCGAATCGTCCCGAGCTGACGCTCGTTCATTCCGATGATGTTTTGACCATCGATCCAAATTTCTCCCGCGTCCGGCGCCATCAATCCCACGAGATGTTTAAGCAAAACGCTTTTGCCACCGCCGCTTCGTCCAATGATCGCGAGTGTCTCACCAGTTGCGACCTCAAGATCGACGCCGCGCAGGATTTCCTGCTGTCCGATCTTTTTGACCAACGATCGGACTGCGATCATTGGGGAACCGTTGGCTGGTAATGGTTGAGGGTTGACAGACCAACTCGGGGATGGCGGTGCTTCGATCATCGCAAGGCTCAAACTGTTAACTCTCAACCCCTCAACTCTCAACTCCCGCACAGCGTTACTGGTATCCCGCTGGATAAATGATGTTGAGCAACATCGTGAGAAAGAAATTGCAAATCAGAACCGCGAGCGAAGAGTTCACTACCGCTTCAGTTGTCGCGCGGCCGACACCGACTGCGCCTTCGCGCGCGGCCAATCCTTTTTGACAACTAATGAATACAATCAGAATCCCAAAACAAAATGCTTTCGACAGACCCATGATAATGTCGCGATTACGGGTCCAGCGCACCATGTTCGCCACGTAATACGTGCCGTTGATCTCGAGCAGAAAAATGGCGATGAAATATCCGGCAGCGATGCCGACAGCGATACATTCGGCTACCAGCAGCGGCATAGATATCATCATGGCGAGCGCACGCGGCACGACCAGATAATCCGTCGGATAAACCGCGAGGGCCCGGAGCGCATCGATCTGCTCGGTCACTTTCATCGTGCCGATTTCCGCCGACATGGCTGCGCCGACGCGACCCGCCACGATCAATGCCGCAAGCACCGGGCCAAGCTCGCGACAGATCGAGACCGATACCACCGCGCCGGTGGCCGATCCCATGCCGATTTTGTTAAATTGAAAGAAAGTTTGAGCCGCGAAGACCGCGCCCGTAAATGCACCCGTGATCACGACAACAAGTTGTGAAAGCAATCCAATCTCGACGAGTTGGTTGAGAAATAATTTCCAACGGAGCTTGTGCGTAAAAATACAACGAAATGTATCGGCTGCGAGGAGCACAACCTCCCCCAAGTATTGACAAAACGCGAGCAGCGGCGCGCCCAGCGCGTTAAAGAAGCGAACAATCATTGACGCCAGAGATCAGAGACTAGTGATCGGTAAACGGTTATGCTGCAAGAGCCTTTTATGATTCACTGATTAGTCATGGATGCCCCCAGATTGCGAAAGTAATCGAGGGACTCCCTGATCGCCATCGATTCTCCGATAATTTGCGTACGGGGTAAAGCTGCGATAAAAGATGTCGATCTGAGAAATGAGGCGCGCTGTTCATCTTCTGCTTGCGAGCAATCTGTTGATTGGCGTGCTCTTTCTCGACAGTTGCCAAACCGTCCCGCAAGGAATCCAGCAGGCAAGGATCGAAATGGCGCAGCGCATCGCGGTCGAACCGGCGGGCGACTATTATATCGGCCGGCGTTACTACAAACCCGATTACAAATTTTGGGGCTACGTCCGCCGGCCTGGCCAGCCTTGGACCACGGCGCAATTGGTGATGTTGAACGAAAAACAAAAGCTCGCACCCGACCGCGAACGGCTCGAGTTTGGGGACGACAATAATTACGAATACAAACTCTACGGCGACTTTAGCGGCGACAAAGTTTACGAGCCGGCGAGTAACAGCGTTTATCCAGAGTTCGTATTGAAGGGGTACGAATTGATCTCAACAAACCCCACGCCGATTTTCAAAAGTCAAATCCGTGGCACCCCGACACCGGCGGAACTGCGTTACTCGGTTGAAAAACCTGAATAACGCGCGCTAATGAGAAATGTGCCGACTCCGCTCGATATAACAAAGGCCGCGAGCGGTTCTGAAAGGAAGGATCCTCTCGGCGAGGAATTTCTTCGTTATCTGGCTGTAGAGCGCAATGCTTCGTCGCGCACGCTCAAAGCATATCGCCAGGCGCTGACTACGTTTCGAGCGGAAACTAAAACACCATGGAAAAAATGCACGGCCAACGATTTCCGCGATTACCTCTTTGCGCTCATGAAGCGCGGGCAAGCACGGTCCTATGTGCGATTGCAATTCTCCGCGTTGCGCACGTTCTATCAGTTTCTCGCGGCGCGAAAAGATTTGCGAAGTAATCCTGTGCGTGAAGTGCAATTGCCAAAGCTCGAGAAGAAGCTGCCGCTCGTGCTCACGCGGCAGCAGGTCGAGGAACTTCTGACCGCTCCGGCTCGTGTGGCGAAAAATCGGGCTGCCCCTGTCTGGATGCCGCTGCGCGATGTAGCGATTATGGAACTTTTTTACAGCAGCGGCTTGCGGCTAAGTGAACTGGCCGCTCTGGATGTGGCGGATGTCGATCTATATACGGAATCGGTGCGCGTGTTGGGCAAAGGCAGAAAGGAGCGCGTTTGTCCGGTTGGTTTGCCGGCGCTGGAGGCAATCTCGCGTTATCGCGCAGCGGCGAATGTCCATTCAGGGCCGCTTTTCATCAGCAAATCGCGCAGACGAATGTCCACGCGCTCGATCTGGCTCGTCCTGAAACGTTATTTGCGGCACACATCGATTCCAATCTCGATTAGTCCACACAAACTGCGGCACAGTTTCGCGACGCACATGCTCGATCGCGGCGCCGATCTGCGCAGCGTGCAGGCGCTACTTGGCCATGCCAGTCTTTCCACCACCCAAATCTACACGCATGTGACCGTGGAACGGTTGAAGAAAGCCTATGCTGACGCGCATCCGCGCGCGTGATTGGTAAGACTAGACGCCGGGTGAGCCGAAAACGCTAGCCAGCGGCGGACGCAGCCGTGCTACTCTGCGGTTGCGATTCGGCGACGTGGAATGTTAGTCTTCCTTCGGCGGCCACAACCTCGACGCGGTCCCCGGCCTTGACGTGGCCTCTGAGCAGCTCTTCCGCGAGCGGATCTTCAAGATAACGCTCAACTGCGCGTCGCATTGGGCGTGCGCCATATTGCGGATCGTAGCCTTTCTCGATTAGGAATTCCTTTGCGCTCTGGCTCAGCTCGATATGAACCTCTTTCGCTTTGATGCGCTTGAGCACCTTGTCGACTTCAAGATCGACAATGCGCAGCAACTCCGGTTTGCCCAGCGAATGGAAGACGATGATCTCGTCGAGACGATTGAGAAACTCGGGCTTAAAGACGCGCTTGGTTTCGTCGAGAATCTTGTCGCGCATCGAAACGTAATCATGTCCTTCGAGCGGCGCGCCGAAGCCCATTACTGTCTGCTTCTTGAGTAACTCGGCCCCGACATTCGAGGTCATAATGATAATTGTGTTCCGGAAATCAATCTTCCGGCCTAACGAGTCAGTGATTTTTCCGTCCTCGAGAATCTGGAGAAGTAAGTGCATCACATCCGGATGCGCTTTTTCGATTTCGTCGAAAAGCACAACCGAATAGGGCCGCCGCCGCACTGCTTCGGAAAGTTGCCCGCCTTCCTCATAACCGACGTAGCCCGGCGGCGAACCAATCAATCGGGAGGCCGTAAATTTTTCCATGTACTCCGACATGTCGATCTGGATAAGCGCGTCGGAGTCGCCGAACATGAATTCGGCCAGCATGCGCGCGAGATAGGTTTTGCCGACACCGGTAGGGCCGAGAAAGACAAAGGAACCGATCGGGCGCTTTGGATCTTTCAAATCGGCACGTGAGCGACGCAACGCCTTGCTGATGGCAGTGACGGCTTCGTCCTGGCCAATCACCCGCTGTTTCATTTCGGTTTCCATCATGAGCAGCTTTTGCGTCTCTTCCTGTTCCATGCGCTGAAGCGGAACGCCGGTGACCTTGGAAATGATGTGCATCATGTCGTCTCCGGTCACGACGACTTCTCTCTCTTCGCGTTCCTCGCGCCACTTGGTCAGAATTGCATCCAGCTTCTCCTTGGCTTGCTTCTCTCTGTCACGCAGCGCGGCGGCCTTTTCAAAATCCTGCGCTTTGATCGCGGCTTCCTTTTCGAGCCGGATCTCTTCGATTTCCTTCTCGATTTCCTTAACGTCAGGAGGCCGCGTCATGGCGTTGATGCGGGCGCGCGCGCCGGCTTCATCCATGACATCGATCGCCTTATCTGGAAGAAAACGCCCAGTGATATAACGGTCGGAAAATCTGACCGCGGTCTCGAGCGCTTCGTCAGTCAGTTTGGCCTTGTGATGCGCTTCGTATTTTGGGCGCAAACCCTTCAGGATCTGGATCGCCTCATCGACGGTGGGGGCATCCACCTTTATCGTCTGGAAACGGCGCTCGAGCGCGGCGTCCTTCTCGATGTATTTGCGGTACTCGTTCATCGTCGTCGCGCCAACGCACTGCAATTCGCCCCGGCTGAGCGCGGGTTTGATAATGTTCGATGCATCCATAGCGCCTTCAGCCGAACCCGCTCCGACGATCGTGTGCAGCTCGTCGATGAAAAGGATCACATTCTTGGAACGGCGGATCTCGTCCATCACCGCTTTGATGCGCTCTTCGAACTGGCCGCGGTATTTAGTTCCCGCTACCATTAACGCCAGATCCAGCGTGATCACGCGTTTGTCGCGCAACAATTCGGGCACGTTGCCGTTCGCGATTTCCTGGGCCAGCCCCTCGGCGATTGCTGTCTTGCCGACTCCCGCTTCACCGATCAGGACCGGATTGTTTTTCGTCCTTCGGCAGAGCACTTGAATGACGCGTTCGATTTCGTTACGCCGGCCAATCACCGGATCGAGTTCCCCTTTCTTGGCCAAATCGGTGAGATCACGGCCAAATGCGCGGAGCGCCGGAGTCTTGACGTCTTTTCTTGTTGGTTCGCCGCTGTCCTGATCGGATTCGGGCGGTGTGAAATTTGGATCGAGCTCTCTTAGAATCTCATTACGGGTGCGCTCAATATCGACTTCGAGACTCTTCAGCACTCGTGCAGCGACACCTTCCCCTTCCCGCAAGAGGCCAAGCAAAATGTGTTCCGTTCCGACATAGGAATGATTGAGCGCCTTGGCTTCCTTGCCGGCAAGCGCGAGGACTTTCTTCACTCGCGGCGTGTACGGAACGTTGCCGACCATCTTGGTTTCCGGCCCAGAGCCGACTTGCTTCTCGACTTCCATGCGCACGGTCTCAAGATCGAGACCCATCTTCTGCAAAACGTTTACCGCTACCCCCTGCCCCAGTTTGATGAGCCCCAGGAGCAGATG
>Ga0193727_1000134_pt1 | contig 24370 bp, 22 predicted proteins | sample H2c2metaG_FD_143051 | JGI IMG/M metagenome (GOLD analysis project Ga0193727, IMG submission 143051) | Soil microbial communities from a riparian zone of the East river system, Colorado, United States - H2c2 | ecosystem: Environmental > Terrestrial > Soil > Riparian zone | place: USA: East River...
CGAGTCAGATGTCGCCGACATGCTACAGATAGCCCTCTTTGTTCACGGATGGGCTAATATGTCGTTAGAATACAAGCCGATGCCCGGGTGCATCGCGGAAGACAAAATGACAATAGGTCTCGGGGGAAGGCCAAAGTTAGGGGTAGTTAACCGAATTTTGGCGTGGCGCTTGCTGTCATAAGGGTAAGCACATGAGAATCAGCGTCATTAATAACGACAGGGAACAGTTGAATGCCAATCAAATTCAGGTCAGTTGCGAATGACATCTAATTCACGGGCAGCACGTGCGCGCAAGGATGCGGAAACAGCCAACCCCATAGAGCGCATCGGCACCGATGCGCCGAAGACGAATCCGGCCATCAGGACTCGCGTTGATCCGAACCGTGTCACGTATCTGTCGGCCGAGCCGCGGCCCGATCTGCGGGCGCGCGTTGACTCCGCGCAGGCGACCCCTGCCGTTTACGAGGTCGCAAAGCGCGCTTTTGACCTGGTCGTAGGATTGACGTTGTTGCTCATTGCGGCGCCCATCATATTGATTGCTGCGGCAGCGATCCGCCTCGAGTCAAAGGGCTCGCCTTTTTTTGTCCAAACCCGACTCGGAAAGAACGGCCGTCCTTTCAAGATTGTGAAACTTCGCGGCATGTTCAAGGACGCGCGAATTCGATTCCCCAGTTACTACGATTATTCAAGCAAGCAAGACTTGGACTTCTGCTTCCACCATGAGGTGGATCCCCGTGTAACGCGAGCCGGCAATTTCATCCGAAAGACCAGCATCGATGAACTCCCAAATCTATGGAATGTCGTATTGGGAGATATATCGCTTGTTGGCCCGAGACCCGAAATCCCTGAAGTCATGGCTCTTTACGGACACTACCGAGACGAGTATTTGTCGGTCAAACCTGGTATTACCTGCTTGTCCAAATGCACGGGTCGGGACCGGCTGACAAAACGCGAGACCATCGAATTTGACCTGAATTACATTCGGCAACGCAATTTTCGAGGGGATTTGGGGATACTTTGGCGGACTTTTCGCGGCGTTGTTCTGCGGCGCGACGTTTTTTGACGAGTGCTCCAGGGAAACCTGCTGGGCACGTGATTCCTAGATTCGACCCATGCGAATATTAGTTCTCGGCGGTTCGGGGTTCTTGGGGTCGCATATCGTCGACAAGTTCTTGGCGGAAAAGCACGACGTCGCTGTTTATGACTTATATCCCGAACGATTTCGCCGCTCCCCGGCCGGAATAAAGTTCTACACCGGTGACTTCGGCAATGTCGGCGCGCTCGATGAACTCATCGCCACGGGATTCGATGCCGTCATTCACTGCGTAAGCACCACGACCCCCAAAAGCTCCAACGAGTCACCAGAATTCGACATTCAATCGAATGTAATCGGCACTTTGTACTTGCTCGATATTTGCGTGAAACACAATATTGGAAAACTAGTGTTTCTATCTTCTGGCGGCACCATATACGGAGATATCGGCGACATAGATATGGTCGACGAAACGCACCCGGTGCGGCCAATGTGTTCGTACGGTGTGTCGAAATTAACTATCGAACACTACCTTGATGTATACCGGCATCTGCGGGGGCTCAACTACGTTGCATTGCGACTTTCGAATCCCTATGGCGAGCGCCAAAGCCCGCTCCGCGCGCTGGGTGCACTCACAGTTTTTCTGTATCGAACACTTAAACGTCAAGGAATCGAGGTCTGGGGCGACGGTGCGGTAACACGCGACTTCATTTACGTTGGAGATGTCGCAGATGCCGTCTACCTGGCCACGGTGAAGCCGATCTCCGGAGTCTATAACGTCGGCACAGGCACCGGCCTCTCGTTACACGAAATTTTGGGCCACATACAAACCGTCATCGGCGTGAAACCCTCGGTGACTTGGCTACCATCGAGATCTTTTGATGTACCGCGCATCGTGCTAGATGCGACTAAACTCAAAAGCGCGACGCACTGGAAATGCGCAACTTCGTTTCAGGATGGTGTCGGAATTACCGCCGACTGGCTGCGAAATACCGATATCTAGTCTGAAGTTCATGCGAAAACCACTGCCAGGTCGATGGTCTTCCGCCGCTTATAATATTTGAGGGTGACCAGCGTGACGAGTCCACCGCCATTTTTTTGCAAGAGAATGTACCTGTGCTGCGGCCGCCGCAGCCATCAATAAACCCAGCCGTTTATTCCGCGTCATGATTAGGTGCTTTAGCGCTCGCGCCAATAGTCTTGGCACTAGCACATAGCGCCAAAGCGTCGGTAAATAATGATTGGTAAATTCTCGTTCAGCCCTCAGTACATTCTTGTATCTTTCCACAGTTAAGCCGCTATCCATATTCGAAACGGATAGCTCGTGCTGCAAGACCAGCTTACTAACGTATACGCGTTTGCGGCTGTTATTAATCATCTTGAACAGCCAGTGATCTAAAAAGTCGAGCCAAAACGCATTCGAAAAGCCTCCGATGCTGTCGATAAAATCAACTCTTAGGCATGTCCCCGAGTTGATTGCCCAGAGCCAGCTTGCCTCCACAACACTTTGCCGATTGAACGGAATCTCCCGTCCGAGGCGGGGTCGCATCGGAGACACTTGGCGTTTTCCCGCCTTAACCATTGGAACGATGGCAACGACATCTGTTTCTGCCTGCATCAGCGCCAGGTCTTCATGAACAGTTACAAGAAAGTCTGACGGAAGATCCGTGTCCTGATCGAGAAGTAAGACCCAAGGACAACCTTTCGATCTTGCCTTGGAGACCGCATAGCTATAGGCAGTAAACAGGCCTCCATTGCTCGGATCGACGACGATTTCCCAGCCCTGCGGAGTAGTAGATCTGAGGTTTGACGATGGACTGTTGTCGTAGATTATGAATGTGTCTTTCGGTTCAATGAATGTCTGGTGCTGTAGAGAGCGGCACGTCAATGATGTATTCATGGTGCGATTGTAGAGAACGACAACAACGCAAAGGTCTATCGGGTGTTCGGATCGAAGTTTACAGATCGACACTAATTCCTCGACGGGATTGGCTGGCCATCAGAGCGCATATACTGCCTTTAGGGCATCCATATGGGGGCTCAACTAGATTCCCGTCATCTTACGGCGAACCATACGAAAACAGTAGCACGCCGGAAACCCCACTGCTTTTCCTGCTGTTCTTGCCGTGCGCGTCGTTTCCGCTATTCGCCCTTGGTTACCGCCGGCTTCAATGTCAACCGTCGAAATACACGCTGAGAGTTCCCCCTCTTATGGCTCGTCAATACCCGCTGGCCTGCCAAAGATCACTATCGCCCCAGGTTTGTCTTACATTACAATTCACGGCATCGCATACAGATTGCGCTGGATGGTCGCGCCGCCGTTGTGGGACCCGGTCTGCGTCGCGTGTTTGCTCGATATACCAGCCGGAGGGGCTTGCTGGAACGGCGGAGCGCGCCAACTTGGCTCGACAGTGCAATTGCCAATTTGGCAACACCAGATACCGCAAATAGTGCTCTTGGAATAGTTGCAGCAGCTGCGACATGAATTCCGGAGCGGCGATAGATCAGTTTCAATGGGTGATTTCAATGATATCGGTGTGTATGGCGGTATTCAATGGTGAACGGTATCTGAAAGAACAGCTGCAATCCATCCTAGTGCAGATGGAGAATGACGACGAAGTCATCATTATTGATGATTGCTCTCGAGATGGTTCGGCCAACCTGATTAAACAATTCAACGACCCTCGCATCGTCCTAAGGCAAAACGCAGTGAACTGCGGCCCATCGGCAGCCTTCGCGTGTGCTATTTCGCTTGCCAAGGGAAAGTACATTTTGTTCTCAGATCAAGACGACATTTGGAAGCCATTCAAGGTGGCCACCATTTGTCGGATATTCGATACGACTGCTTCATTGGTGGTGGTGTCCGACGCGCACGTCGTGGACGCCAATAGGAACATCGTTTGTGAATCACTGTTTAACCTTCGCGGAAGTCGTCCGGGCTTTTGGCGCAACTTGTATAAAAATGGGTTCGTGGGGTGTTGTATGGCGATGCGAAGCGAAGCAAAATCATTCTTGTTTCCGTTTCCGATCAATGTCGGTTTGCACGACGAATGGATTGGGCTTTGCTCCTCGTTAGGCGGCCACGTCAATTTCACTGCGGATAAACTGATCGACTATCGAAGGCACGGGGCGAATGCAACGCAACTAGCGCACGGATCGCTCCCCTCTATGATCCGCAAGAGGCTGAAATTGTTGCTCCTTGTACTATGCCGACTGCCGCGAATTCTAATATGGCGTTTTCGGCAAAAAAGAAGTATCGCCGACTAGGATGTAGAAGGTAATTCCGGAAGCGCCACATCGCCGACCGGCACATTTTCGCGCAGCGTTGTCGGGATGGTCCCACTGTTCTTTCTTTGGAGACAGACCTTGCAGAGTTCCAAGCATAAGCGGACTTTCATTCCATGAATATACTGATCACTGGCGGGGCTGGATTCATTGGTTCACACCTCGCCAAAGCGCTAAGTGCGCAAGGGCATACAATTACTCTCTTCGACACTTTGTCGGAGCAAGTCCACGGACCCAATGCTCGCTTTCCGTCGGGACTGCGAGAGGTGGCAAGATGTGTATTGGGTGATATCGGCAACCGCGAGATCCTTGCTCCCGAGATTGAAGACCAAGAAGTGATCCTTCATTTGGCGGCAGAGACCGGAACTGGGCAATCGATGTATGCAATTCAAAGATACGCGTATGCCAATCTGCAAGGCACGGCAACGTTGCTCGACATCATAGTAAATAGTCGACCGACGCGTCTTCGCAAGCTTGTCGTAGCTTCGTCGCGTGCCATATATGGCGAGGGGAAATACCGGTGTGAAACGCACGGGGTCGTCTATCCGAAATCTCGCAGCGTTCAATCTATGTCTGACGGTAGATTTGAGCCCGAGTGCCCCAATTGCGGCCTGGCGGCTCAGGCCTTACCGACATCTGAAGACGCGCCGTGCATGCCTTCCTCGTTCTATGGGCTAACCAAACAAGTACAGGAACAGATGGTGTTGATGTTTGGTCTCACCCTGGGCTTGGATGCCATCGCATTGCGATACCAAAATGTCTACGGTCCAGGACAAAGTTTGAGCAACCCATATACCGGCTTGTTGGCCGTGTTTTCCAATCTCGTCCGTCAAGGGAAACCGTTAAACATCTTCGAGGATGGCCAAGAAACCCGGGATTTCGTCTATATCGATGATGTAGTCGATGCAACCACGGCGTGTCTCTTGCCCGAAGTGCGGGGCATTCATTCACTCAACGTTGGATCTGGCGTACGCACCACAGTTTTGGAAGTCGCATCGTCGATAAAGAGCTATTTTAGATCCGATGTTCCAATTCAGATCACAGGTTCCTTCCGCGTCGGCGATATCCGACATAACGCCGCTGACATCTCGCGTCTACAAGCGTTGACCGCGTTCCAACCAAAGTGGCGTTTTAAGGATGGTCTGATCGAATTTCTGAAGTGGACGGAGGCGCATCGCGTTGAAGACGCGGGGTTTGAGCGATCGCTTGCCGAGCTAAAAGAGCGCGGCCTGTTCGTCGGAACACCATGAGAAATTCTGGGTACGATACTCAGTCCCCGTCGTGAATAGCGCCAAACTAAGTGGCACCGAGTCCGACCTTCTGCTTATCGGCGGTGGATTCTTCGGTTATGCGGACGAAATACGTCGTGCTCTATCGCTTCGCGGACGCAAAGTTGCGTGGTTCGAAGATCGGCCTGCGTTAGATACGATGACGAAATCGTTGCTTCGTGTTGCACCGAGCCTGGTAGCTGCGAAGTCAGATGCCTACTTCGAAGGTATCATCGCGAAAATGCGCGACCAGCCGATACGAGACATCCTCGTGATAAAGGGCGAAGCGCTTTCGCCAAAATCCATCGAGCGCTTGCGCGCGACGATGCCGAAGGCGCGGTTTACCCTTTATTTCTGGGACAGCTACCGCAACATGCCTAAGGACAGTCCCAAGAAGTTGTCCTTGTTTGACAAGTGTTTCACTTTCGACCCCAACGACGCAGAGACAGATCCACGCCTAAATTATCGCCCACTCTTTTATGTTGATGATTATGCTTTACTGCCGCAACGTGAGCCGGATATCGACCTACTATTCCTGGGTACGATTCACTCCGATCGATATGCAATCCTGAGTCGGCTGTCACATGCCTTGCCGCCCGGCGTCCGGTTCGAAAAGATTTTGTACTTTCCTTCCCGCGTCGTGTACGCGGTGAGGCGCATCGGCGATCCGCAATTCTGGCGTGCGCGGCGCGATGAATTTGTGTTTCATCCGCTAAGCAAGACTGATATTCAGCGACTGATCTCTCGTGCTCGGGTAGTGGTAGATATTGAGCGATCTGTCCAATCCGGGTTGACCATGCGCACAATCGAAATGCTGGGTGCAGGCAAGAAACTTCTGACAACCAATTCCCATGTGGTTAGGGCGGATTTCTTTAATCCTAATAATATCTCGGTGATCGACCGCCTACACCCGATCGTGGCTCCCTCGTTCATGAAAAGCGCATATGAACCGCCTGTCGCTGAGTTACTCAAGCGCTATAGCTTATCCGGCTGGCTGGATGAGGTGTTACCGCACCAATAAAGCAGCTAAATAGCTGCACATTTCTGCAATCCTCTGAGATCGAGGTTCAATGGACAAACAAGTAACGGATGGGTCAGCGGTGGAAGGCACTTCGCGCGTGAAGCCCTCAATCGATAACGCCGATCATGACCAACCTGGGGGCCCACGAAATGGGTCATGGGAATATTTTCGTCGCGGACTTCTCTATTTCGCGCTGCTGTGTGCCGCTGTCTGGATATCGTTATACGTGGTGTACATAAGGTTCCCTTACCTGCAATCTGGAAGCGATATCGTTGCTATGGCGAAGCGATCCCATTCGCTAACGCATCCTCTATTCGACAACGATGCCCACATTCGAATTCTTGTCTTCGGCGACAGCAAAACCTTGGCGGCGTTCAATCCGAAAGTATTCGACGACCAGCTAGCACGAGACGGCATTTCTGGCAAAGTGCAAAGCGTTAATGAGGGCCTGCCTGGCGAAAGACGGTTTGTGGTCTATCTTGAGCAACTCCTAGCATCCGGTATCCGGCCGACTCATATTCTCGCCCAGTTTTCCCCCGTCGAGGCAGACCACGAAACGACATGGAGGGAATGGCTGCAACACGACAAAATGATTGTGGATACGCTGTTTCCATTTCGCACTCTGCCTCGCAATCTTGCACTGTTTATTTTCTCGGCCTCCGAACACGGCGGCATTTCAGAATTCTACCGCGAGAGTGCGCGGCAGGCGGAGCAAGTCATACGCGATCGCGGCTACTTTTTTATAAGGGGTCAAAGCCACTTCCAGGGCGACAGGTTGCCAGACGATTATAGGTTGGCCACAGATACGCCCACACGTGCATTTAGCCGGGCAATCGATACAACGCCCATCGCATTCGCGAGACTTGCTGCGCTTTCCCAGCGCTATGGCTTCAAGGTCATTTTTTTCCCAACGCCGTATCGTATCGGTGAATTCGCTCCCGCGCCAATCCCGCACTCTGCCGTTGCGGGCATCGCGGCATGGCCGCAATTCGTCATTGCCGGTGAAGATTATTGGCTGATGCCGCCGCGCTACTTCTCCGATCCGATACACACGAATACCAGCGGAGCTGAAATATATTCAGCGCGGCTGGCATCCTTGCTGGCACCCCTGCTGCAGCCGGGCGATCGCTGAATTGCTCTTCAATTCCTTCGAATATTTCGCGTTCCTAGCCACCACGATTGCACTCTATTTCCGCTTGCGGCTGCGCGCGCGATGGCCAATTCTTCTGATTGCAAGCTACATTTTTTACATGGGTTGGCAGCCGCTGTTCGTGTTTCTGCTCATGTTCAGTACCTTGGTCGACTATACAGGCGGTCGCGTCATCGATAGCGCCCAACGGCAATTCGTACGCAAGCTCGCCCTCTATATCAGCGTCGGCATCAATATAGGCCTGCTGGGAGTATTCAAATACTATAATTTCTTCCTGCACAACGTTACAAAAGCCGGACATTTACTGGGATATGATTTCCAATTCATCTTTATTAGTGTCATTTTGCCTGTTGGCATTTCTTTCTACACGTTTCAATCGCTTTCATATACCTTCGACGTATTTGCTAGAAAGCTGCCGGCGCAACGGAATTTTTTCCGCTACGCACTTTACGTGGCATTCTTCCCTCAGTTGGAGGCGGGCCCAATCGAGCGCGCCGCCCGACTAGTCCCGCAACTCCAGACTGACAAGAGCGCTGACCCCTGCCGATTCCGTTCCGGCCTATGGCTCATTGGCTACGGGCTGTTCAAGAAAATGTGCATCTCCGATCAGGTGTCACCCAGTGTTCAAGTCATTTATGCGCACCCACAAAATTATTCTGGCTCATACCTACTCATTGCCAGCGTCCTATTTGCTGTTCAGATTTATTGCGATTTCTCGGGCTATTCAGATATAGCTGTAGGAAGCGCAAGAATGCTGGGATTCGATTTAATGATTAACTTCCGGCAGCCTTATTTTTCCCGTAGCCTCACTGAATTCTGGCGTCGCTGGCACGTTTCCCTATCGACATGGTTTCGCGACTATGTCTACTTCTCTCTCGGCGGCAGTAAGGGCTCGCTTCTGCTCTCGCTGCGCAACGTGATGATCGTTTTTTTGCTGAGCGGTGTGTGGCACGGAGCTGCGTGGACGTTCATAATTTGGGGAGGGCTGCACGGGGTTGTGCTTTGTTTGGAGCGGATAGCTGGGGTGGCGGCAAGGAACACGCCGGTTGCCAATTGGGGTAGCGGTTCGGCGTCGTCGGCAGTGTTGCGAAGCGCAGTCGGCCTTGTTTGGACGAATGTTATTGTCGTTGTTGGATGGATGTTTTTTCGGGCTCAATCGCTGCACGATGCCGTGTACATCCTGTCCCACTCACACCAGTTGAGCCGAATCGACTATGGTGTGTTCAAATCCGTAGGATTTGCCTCTTTCGAGATACTTCTAACTCTATTTCACTTAGTAATCCTGTCTGTCGTCGATTTTATGCTTTTATTTAGACCGACTGCGCTCCGCAGGTACGGCGCCAATCGTTTTATTGCAATCGGTGTTGCTGTGTTTTTGTTCTACGATATCGTCATGTTCGGCGTGTTTGAGAGGAGGGATTTCATTTATTTTCAATTCTGATCCGGCAGTGGGAGCGTCAACGCCGTTCAGACCGCCTGGGGAAGCCGGTAGCCTGCGGCAGGCAGGATTGCGAACTATCTTGCTGCTTTTGCCTTTACCCTAACCGGAGATTTTATAGAAATGACATATCCAAAAATCACACGGCGGAGAATATTCGCCTCAGTAGCCGGCTCGTCGATTCTTCCGTCCTCGATTGCTTCGACACAGGCCAGTGTAGGCGCGCAGGCTTACCCGCAAATACACGCCGAGAAGGACGCCGGCGTGACACCGATAAATTACAACTATGCGGCGGGCAACTTGTTGAGGTATGGCACGAACGCGAAGCCCGGTACCACCGATATGTCGATGGCATTCCAAGCGGCATTCGATCAGCAGGCGAAGGGGGGTGCCGCGATATACGCACCGACCGGAACCTACCTCATCACCACCGCGATTTCCACATCAAGCGCAGCGCCTTTCACGCTATACGGCGATGGCATGGGTAAGACCGTCATCACCAAAGGCGCCGATGGGGACTGCTTTGTCGTCACGAATTCGAATACTGCCCATAACCAGATCACGATTTCGGACTTGACCATGTCGCCGGGTGTTGCGATGAGCACCGGTTCGGCGCTGAACCTCACTTGCACCGGGATCATCCCTTCCGTCACCTTGCGCAATGTGATGGTTCTGTGCGGCGGTACCAGCGTTTTCGCATACGGAATCATGCTCCATAACTGCGGTGAAGTGGAAATGAGTCGTGTCTTTATTTACGGTATTGGCCCAGCTTCCATGATCGGCGTTTCCGCCACCCAGTCGGTCGCCACGACTGCGTATAAATTCATCGGCTGCTCGATCTACAACGTCGCTTATGGCGTCACCTTCAAGAACACGACGCGCCCGGGCATTGAAGGAGTGGAGTTCTACGGCTGCGACATCGTCAATGTGCAGTGTGGTGTCCTCTTTACAAACTCCTTCGGTACAGGATATTTCCCGCCCCAACTTACGTGGATAGGCGGTCACATACACGCATCAGTTCGTTCCTTTGATTTGTCGATCATGACGCAGATATTCGTTGAGGGGCTTCTATCCTACAATACAGGCAATTCTCAGCACATCAGATTGTCAAATGTCTCGGATGTTAATATTCAAGGCAATACGTTTGTGCAGATAGGGGGGACGGCGGACGGTATCGCAATGGCGGCGGCGCCGGCCGGCACGTTGTACGGCGGCATTATCGCCAAGAACTTGTTTCGCATGGGCGCTAGTGGCAACGCAGTGAATTTGAACGCTACCAACATGAAGAATCTGACCATCAGTGACAACCAGCGTGTCTCAGGTTCTACCACCGTCAACATTGGCGCGGGCATTTTGGATGGGACAGTGCTAATACTGAACAATACACCGCGGGATACGATCGATATTTTCGATACGACCCTCACTGGCGCAGCCAGCATGACACTTGCGGGCATTCGCTCAGATTACTGTCGCATTGGCGCCCCGGGCCGCGCAACCACTTGCAGGGTTCTCACGAGTCGACGCGCATGGGATCGAGCGATCCTAGAGTGCACTTCGAATCTCCTCACCTTGCAACACAACGCGGCCAATCCAGACGGGTTCTTCTTGGCGGGTGGCGTCGATTACACCTTTCCTGCCACCGGCGGCCGCATTACGCTCGAAAAGCGATACGGCGGCTATTGGACTGAAGTAGCGCGAGACGGTTAAATTTGCGTTCGGTGCGGACCGTTTGTCACGGCCATTGCCGATTCCTACCGAGAAGCTGTCGACGCAATGCTCTATATTTACCCAAAACTCGGGCCAGGCATACCCACAATATTCCATAATTCTTGCGGATAATCTCCAACATTTCGCCAATCCCGGCATACCAGGTCACGCCGCCGGGATGGGCGTAAGCGATGGTCTTATTTAACGCTTGGAATGGCAGCTTCGCCTTGAACAGACGTTGGTTCAAGTCGAAGTCGGCAAATAATTTGAATCGGACATCGAACCGCACGTTGGCTACTACCGACCTGGGCACAAATAAGCCTTGATGATGAAGAGTATTTCCCAATTTCAATTTCCATCCAACGGACGAGAAGAACGTAGTGGCTCCAATTTGTACGTTACCGAATAACACTGTGCCCGACTCCCGCTGCTGGGGGGTCGGCAACGCCAGTAATTCATCGCCGGCCCCGAGGAATAGCACGTGACCCTCCTCTAGGGGCAAAAGCGAGATGGCTTTATTCATCGCCTCGTAGATACCGTGGTCGGGCTCCGAAATCCACCGGTCAACAAGTCGACCTGCGCCGATTAGCGTCTCCTTAGTGTCGTCATTGGAATCTCCGTCGACAACGAGGTAATAAACATCCTCAGTTTTGAGTGCGCCTATGGATTTAATGGTCACACGCAGCGCGTCACTTGCGTTCAGACAGACCGTAACAATATATATCTTCATTTTTTTTGCCCCACCAGATTGCGAACGCCTATAGCTTCTGGCCAGAGGCCTCCTTGTCGCATACAAAGCAAACCAAGTATGATTGACTCTGCGCTGCGCAAAATCCACACGCATTGCGCGCAGTAATGCTAGCAGCATCTGGGCAATTCCTCCGACAACAATACAACGGAATATCACGCTTCTTTAGCTGTTTGCTTTGCGCGAGCCCGCCGATTGAGATCTAATGGGTCAAGAAGGAGCGATATTTAGAATGAAGGTTACACACCAGCTGCGAAGACTTCTTTGGAAATTCGGGTATGACATTTGCCGATTCGACCGGACTTCGCATCCTCTCGCGCGGCGGAAAAGTTTCTTAGAGAACTACGAGATCGATACGGTCTTAGACATAGGGGCCAACTCGGGGCAGTTTGCGCAAGAGCTAAGGCAAGATATCGGTTATACCGGCCGAATAATATCCTTCGAGCCGTTGCGTCAGGTGTTCAAATTATTAGAGGCTCACGCGAAGGGCGACCAACGTTGGGAAACATTCAACATTGCAATCGGAGATGTCGAGGAAAAGCGAGAGATCAACGTTGCCGGCAATTCCTTGAGCAGCTCCTTTCTCGACATTTTGCCCACGCATTTGAATGCTGCTCCCGACTCCAAGTACATAGGCAAGGAGGTAATTGATGTCAGGAGTCTCGATTCAATGTTCGAGCAAGTTTGCAAGGATGCAAGCAATATCTATATGAAAATTGACACTCAGGGGTTCGAAAGTAAAGTACTGAGAGGCGCGGCGACGTCCCTATCCAGGATCGGCACGATCCAGATGGAGATGTCGCTAGTTCCACTATATGGCACCGAGCTGCTTTTCGACGAGATGTGTATCTTGATGCGCGAAAACGGATATACATTGATAGCAATCGAAAATGGATTCTCGGTCCCAGGTACCGCGCAATTGCTGCAGATTGATGGTATCTTCCGCCGCTTATAACTGCGTTACTCGCTTTGAGCCTCAAATGCCGCATGGGGTCGTCGTTCGAACAGAAACAACAAAAGCGCTGCTAGTATTTGGGCAACTCCTCCAGCAAAAACGTACATATTGTCAAAAATACTTAGTAATGCGAGCGAACTCAAAATACTCGAGGCAGCTATAAAATATTTGCTCTTTCGCAGAATCTGCAATACAGCGAATGAAACGAATGCGAAATAAACGTACGAAAGGAGTACACCGACCCACCCTAATAGTAGAAATCCTCTACCGTACATCGTAGCCACCGTAAGTTCATTTTTAACTCGCAGAGGACTCGACTCGCTAATCGCTGCCTCTGTAACGACTCTCTTTGATAGGAAGTCAGGCAGCCATTCCATCGAGAAATAAAGCACCGGCGCATCGTGCGCCACTCGATTTGAGACGTTTAACTGCAGGTTTGCAAGTGGCGCTGATATATAGAGGTAGGGCCAAAACAGCGCGGTTGGAACCTTAGACTCGGTAAAGCGATCACTTGCTTCTCCGAGAGCGAGGATAATGCTTTCACCTGTCGCACCCTGAGTTCTCAAGTCCCCCACAAACGCAAAGCCCCAGAGTACGGCGCCGACGCAAGCCGCAAAGCTTATGATAAGTTTTCGGTTAAACCCGCGGCGCTGCACGTACACGATGACCAAAGCCGTTAGCGTGATGATGAATGCTCCACGGCTCACAATAAGTAAGGACGTGCTGCATGCGGCCAACGAGAGAGCAAGAAAAGTTCGTCCGCGACCGGATACATACAAGTCAAACCAATAAACCGCATAGAAATCGCAAAATCCAATGAAGGCCACGTGGACCGTCGGAATGCCAAAGTCCAGATAGCTGAAGTCTGCTGCACCTGAAACTAACATGAGAATGGGAATTCCTCCGTTGGCAATTACTTCGGCAGCAAAGACGGTCGCTATTGCAAAAAAAATGAATAGATTAATTCTTAGGGATTCGTGACCATATTCGAACGAGTTTGCATTGCCGCCAATAGCATAAGCTAGCATGGCACTAATCGCACACGTCGCGAGCAAAAACCATACCAAAGGTTGCTCTAGTTCCGGATAGAGGTCGGAATATTTCAGGGAATACACAGACAGCGCGAGAAGAAATCCTGCTGCGTATGCCGCAAAGGGATTTGTCAAATATCTTGCGGCGTAATCTGTCTTTTCAACTTCATTGGCGCGCACTTGAGCCGCCCGAAATGTATTTTGGTTCCATGGTGCGTGAACGGAAGCGAATTGAAACTCCGCGGGCCACGTTTATCGAAACGTCACGCAAACTTTCCCGTCCTGTTCCGATTTTTGAACGAAACTATCAAAAGCCAGATTAGCGAGCCAAAGGCGGCACCGAAGACAGCAAATAGAGAACGCTTCGGAGCGGCCTTGTGTTCTGGTATTACAGCCGGATCGACGAAACGAAACGCGTAGTCTCTATTTCCTGTGGCCATCATTTGTTTTTTTAGTTCTGCTTCCATAAGTTTCGAAATCGTATCTTTCATTGTCACTACAGTCGATTTATCCAACACCTTTTGGAGGTACTCAAGGTTGGTAGTGCTGCGCTCAATTGCTTGTTTCCGAAGAAGATCGTTGGCGGAATTTACCAGACCATCGACCCACTGCTTGGCTAGCGCAGGATCGCGCCATGTAACAGATACGATAATCAGCCCCGTCTTTCTATTCTCGACAACCAATCGAATGCTCTTATCAAACACCGTGTAGCCGTCTTCCAAAGTGGGCACTTCGCCCTTCTTGTATGACCTCCATCTATGCTTATCCGCATCCCAACGATCATAAAATATAACGGGCAGCAAATCGTTTGCTTCGATGTATGCTGAAGTAAGGGCGCGCGATTTGAGAATCGCCAGTGCTTCATTTTGTCGGTTTCCGGCCCCGCCGAGACCAACCAGTGACGCTAGGCCCCCTAGTCCACCGGCTATTGAATTCTGATTCAGTCCCAACACTTCATCGGAAGGAACTAATGTGGCTTCAGCCTTAAAAACAGGGGTAAACAAGTAGCTAACCGCAATGCCAGCCAACCCACCCGCAAATGCCAATAGTAAATACAATCTGTAGTGTCGCAGCAGCAAACCTATTCCTCCACTGAATAAGGATTCGTCATTTTGGGTCACTGCTGCTTGCCTCGGTTTAACAAACTTACGCTGACGGCTGCGGCGTCAATCAGCGTGGTCTCCAACATCCAAATTACTGCCGCCGTATGCCGATTTATGACAATGGACACAATAACACTCATACTTTGATCGAGCGCACAAGCTGTTTTAGATGGCGGAGTATCTTGCTTCCCTTCCTGCCTTGTGAACCCCTGAAAAAGGCTTCAAAGGCTGTGCGGCCTGCAAAGGAGGGGACTACCGGCACATCTCTTAAGTCGATTGGTTTGGCGCTCAACCCGACATCATAGGTTTCAGAATCACAGCAATGGGTCCCGCTTCGGTCGTTGCCAATGTTGCGAACAAGACTCCGCCCAGGATAAAGCGTCAACTTTCCGGCAAGAAAGGCCGACGCGTACCAACGAATCGCCCAGGAATCGTTATCACCCCTAATTTGCGCCTCCATCATCTTGGAGTACGGATACGAGCCGTTAAAGTCGAATTCGTTAATTAGCCCTCTACGTCTCAATTCATCAAGCTGCAATTGCCCGCTCGGATTGAACAATTGCCAGCCCCTATCCCAGGTCGCCCAACCCCAACAATCAGCGCCGAGCAAAAAAAACGCTTCCGGTAAGGACTGCCGGATAGGATATACATACCCATGAATACTGATCACCCGATCATCAGACGCATACCGCTCAAGCGCATCGTTCATGTAGGTCAAAAAATATTCTGAAGTCACTATGTCGTCCTCAAGAACAACGACACGGCCAAACCTATTGCACAATAGGGTTACGCCATCAATGATCGATTTGGCCAACCCTAAATTATGGGTGCGCTCAATTATATTGAGCGATTTAAAGCCAGAGATCCTCTTTATGCAGTCACGCACCTCCTGCACCGCATCCTTAGAATGCTCATCCCGCGCGGCATCGGAAAATACATATAGGTCACTTCCGCTCGCCAGTGCATTTCTTTGCAAGGCCGCAATCGATTGCTGCACATGCCACGGACGGTTGTAAACGAACAACGCAATTGGCGATAAAGTACTCAAATCATTCTTTCACTGCATCAAGAATGACCGAAGTATAAGAAAGCGGGATATCACGATTCCTAGGGTCAAATCGTCTAGACCGTTCAATGAATCCATCTGAGGGCGACCACTCTACAAAATGGAATCATTGGTCTTCATCAAAGTATTCCAATAGATTCACCTTAAGCCCGGCGGATTCGAAAACTCTGCTCAGCGTAGAATAGGTGTAAAGAAACTTATGATCGTCAGCGCCAAATCCACTTCCTCCTGGTTTTACGTCGGCAATGTAAAGGGGATTCGGATGATTGCCGTCAGGAACCGCCACCCGTAGATACCCGGCTGGCTTCAGAAATCTAAAGCAATTTCTTGCTGCAACCAGCGATTCCTCGGATGTCAAATGCTCCCACACATGCTCGGCCAAAATGGCGTCCAGCGAACCGTCTTCAAAATAATTCTCCCAGTCGTCTTCAATCAATAGGTCCAATTCTTTCCTTTCTGTCGGAACCCAACCCTCAAATCTTTTACCTCCGGAACCTATTACGATTCTCTTTATCCGGGAGCCCGACAACTTAGCCAATCGATATTTTCGAATTAAATGTCTTAGCATGCTTTTTAGTCTTCAGACCGGCAGGGCGCTATATTCCAAAAACGTTCTGGCTACGATAGAAAATGGATGTCTCGCTTTTTAAATTGACGGTCGGACAAAAGCCGATAAATTCAAGTTTCCTGAAGCCATGCTCGAACAGATACGCCACGGCATCCGCATAGTCGCTACGATCGCTATTGTCCAAAATAACCACTCCCGATTCCGTCAATGCCCCTAGGCAATTTCTGATGCAATTAACACGATCTCTTCCATCGACGATGACGACATCGAACTGATTCTTATAATAACCTATCTTCTTGGAGTACTCGCCACCATAGATTAGATCGATCTGAATCAACTCTACGTTCGCGGGCTTTTTTTCGATCAACTTTTGAAACCATACCCGATCATGTTCGACCGATACCACATGACTTGCTAGATTTGCCCACCATGTCGTACTTCCTCCCGATCCATACTCAAATATCGACATGTTTGGTTTTACCCGCTTCCTGATGAATTCAATTGCCGGGTAGGTAATCCAAGGCAGTGGCTCGCCCGTTGCGTCAACAGAAGCCTGCTCACGAAAGCTCCTGAACCAGCCATCCTCGAATAGCGGCCCATGTTTCTTCAACGAATAAAGACCGTCGAGATCCAGGATCTTCAGTATCCGATTTGCAAGTTGCTTAAGTATGGGCAATCCATTCATTTGCGATTATAGGAACCTGATCTTCGGTCTAACCAGCTATTGTTTGGCAAACGGCGCCATCAACAAATAGATCGTGTGTGCGCGGCTGGCCTTAAAGAACACTATGGAATACGTTGCGATAAAATAAGCGATTACTGTGGCGATAGCTGCGCCTCGCGCACCCATGCGCGGGATTAGCACCAGATTGAGCACGACGTTGCACGTCAGCCCTATGAGAGTCCGGTAGAATGATATTTTCTGCAGGTGCTCCACCACCAGGAATTGACTACTCGCCACGCCCAAGAACACAGCGAAACAGGCCCATAAATGAATGGCCAGTACAGGCGCGGCACTTGCGAATTCCGGTCCATATAATAATTCGACAATACGCCCCGACATTAGCGAGATTGGAAAAGACACACAAATCGCAAGCCACGCCATAAGAAAATACAATCGCCGCATTCGCCTAAGATATAAAGCATTATCGATGCCCTGGCATCGAATGATTGATGGCGACACCGAGGCAACGATAAGAGCGGGCAGAAAATACCATATCTCGGAGATCCTTGTCGCCGCCGCGTATATACCCACTTCATGTTCGCCGGCCATGATTTGCAGCATCACGACGTCGATGCGCATGTAAAGGGTTACAGCCAAACCGGCCAACAACAGGGGCCAACTATCCAGGAGTAACTTGAACAATAACTGCCTGCTGACTTTCCAATCCAGGGTTCGTTTACCGCGTCCCCGATACGCTAATATCAAGAACAGCGACGTCAACGCAATTTCGCCCAACCCGGCAACTGCAAAGGCGATTAGTGTCCCCGAGAACAACAGTAGGAATATTTTGAAGACCGTTACTAGTGCGAAAGCACTGCTTCCGGCAATGACCGCAAACCTCGACTGCACCTTTGCTTGAAAATAAAATTCAATGACATTCACCGACTGAAAGATGAAGGCCGCGGCAGAAATCGCCACCAACCAAATCGTGAGTGCGTCGCCATTTCGCACCACCGCAACCGCACCCGTGGAGATCAATAACGCAAGTACCCCGCCAATCAGCTTTAGCGCGAAGGCGGTACCGAGCAATTCGTTTGTCTTATCAGGGCATCGCACTAGTTCACGCATAACTATGCTGTCCAGTCCTACAGTGGCAACAGCACCAAACAATGCCGCGAATGCTATTGCATAGTTCCAGAGACCGAATTGCCGGGGGCCAAGGTAGCGTGCGATCCATACACCAACCAAAAGCCCGACGCCCATTCGTAGAATCTTGTCGGCAAACAGCCAACTCGTGTTGGTAAGGATCTCTTGAAGGTTTGGTCTACGCGCAATTCGCGCGCGCAGCGAAGGCGGCAAAAAGCGCACCCATCTTGGACTTGCATTGAGATCGGTCACGGCACCGGATCCTTACTTGGAGAGTCGCGGGTTTACGTCGGTACGCCGAGAGCAATTACTTTGAAAGATGGCCTCAATGCTGGGTCAACAGCCTGGATTTCAGACGGTTCTTCCATCGGCACAACCCACGCAGTATTATCAGCGGAAGCAGAAAATCGCTACTTTGGTAGTTTTCGCACACTTTCATACTCTCTCAATTCGCGCATCAATTTACGCACATTTCTTGCGAAGTATTTCGCCCGCAAGATGAAACCGCGCTTCGTCACATTTTGAACCACGGGCTCCCGTAGATTCTCCAATATGTTTCGGAGTTCATGCATGTATGGTGCATAAATCATTCTGTTCACGATGTCCGGAACCGAATAGCCGCGGTGCAGCAATACTCGGTTGCCGCTCAAGAGCCTGAGGCCTTGAAAATGCCACGCTATGGCACGTGAATAGGGAAACCGCCTCGCATTCCACGGCGCCAGAAGCACATCGATTTGGGACAATACATGAACGTACTCTGGAAATCGGGTCGGCCAGTCATCCAAATATTTCTGATCCCCTAGTTTGCCGTCTTCGATTCGGTCAAAGCACCATTCGACACAACGATCTTGCCACCACTGCCTTACGCCCTCGCTCGATCCGCGCACGAACGTCATGAATTGCACGCAGTACTGCCCGCTGGTCGCTGACGCGTCGTACTCTGCGTCATAGGCGTGGTCCGTGATCATCACCGCCTTACCGGATGCCCTGAACTCGTCAAATATCGGGGCAGGAGACTTGAGCAAGTACATGTCAGCGTCGACATAAGTGACCCTCTCCGCTTGCGGGTCGCGATCGAAGACGATTTTTGGAGTGAACGGAGTCAGCGTCCAACAGTACTCTGCGCGATTGCGGCCGCCCTTGATCGCCAAAAGTTCCGGGGTCTCGACGTCCCTTAATTTAACGGTCTTGACAGAGGGAATTGCCATCCCATCGAGCGCGGCCTTAACTTCGTCGTCCATGCATAACACCCACAGCAAGAATGGACCGGCGTGTCGGCACATGGATGCATGCAGGGCCAAGCCCTGCGGCAGGAAAGCACTGTCAAACAGAGTGACGTAGTGTTCCAAGCGCTTTAGGCTCCGAAGCTATTAATGGCCAATGTCACCTTGTCGACCTGTTCATTGGTCAGCCCAGGGTGGCACGGAATGGAAAGACACGAGGCTGCGTGCTGTTCTGTTCGCACCAGACCCCGTGGATCCCTGGCCAACTTGCGACACGGCTCCTGAAAATGCACAGGAATGGGATAGTGAATTAATGAATCGATTTCGTTGATTTTCAGGTAACGCTGCAGATCATCACGACGATCACTGGTAACGACGAATAAGTGATGAGCGTGCCGGCCTTGATCCGTCGGCAGGGGCATGACGCGCACTTCAGGATGCGCTAGATTCGCCGTATAGCGGCGGGCAATCTCGCGGCGTCTATCCACCCATGCATTCAAATAGGGTAATCGCTCCCGCAAGATCGCTGCCTGAATTTCGTCGAGACGGCTGTTCATTCCAAGTACCGGATGATGATAGCGCACGGTCTGTCCATAGTTTCGCAACGAGCGAGCGTTCTCAACCAGCTTCGGCAATGAAGTCGTAATTGCCCCGCCGTCGCCAACTGCACCGAGATTCTTGGTTGGGTAGAAACTCCACGCGGCAAAATCGCCAAAACTGCCTGCCGATTTTCCCTCCCATTTTGCTCCGTGAGCCTGGGCGCAATCCTCGATCAGGAACAAGCCATGTTCGCGCGCCAACGGCAGCAATTCCTGCAGCGGTCCGATCTGACCGTAAAGATGGACGAGAAGGATGGCTTTCGTCCGTGCACCGATGCAGCGTTTCACGCTCTCGGTCGAGAGCATCGCCGTTTCGGGGTCGATATCAGCCAGCACCGGCGTTGCGCCGGCGCGAATCACCGCCAGCACCGTCGCGAACGCCGTCATCGATGTCGTGATGACTTCATCGCCCGGTCCGACTCCAAGCGCGCGAAGACCGATTTCGATGGCATCGAGTCCGTTTGCGCAGCCAACAACACTAGCCGCGCCCAACCACGCCGCCCACTCACTTTCGAAGGCCGACACCTCCCGGCCCAAGATCCACCATCCTGAACGGAGCACCCGGTCGCAAGCCGCGAGCTGCGCACTCCGCAACGTCTCGGGCTCGCCGGCAAAGTCGTTCATCTTGATCGCGCCCGCGTTCATTCCCAGTACCAGCGACCGTTGGCACGGTAATATTCCAACGATCGCGTCAATCCCTCTCTGAGCCTGATCATCGGTTTCCAACCGAGCAATGTATTTGCCAATTCCCAGTTGCCGTAATAGTCGCCGATATCTATCGCCTTGCGTTCCGGTGGAAACGGTTGGAGTTCCCAGTGCCCCGCCCCGTTCACAGCGACCATCAGCTGCGCAAGGTCTTTGAGATTGATGACCTCATCGCTGCCTAGATTCATGACCTGGCCGATCGCTTCGTCGCGACACGCGGCAAGCAATAGCGCATCCACAACGTCGTCCACGTAATTAAAGTCGCGCAGTTGGCTCCCATCACCGAACACCTTTATTGGGTGACCCTCGACCAGTTGTCTGATCCAAATGCCGAGAAAAGTCTGGCGCGCGTCTTTGACACGCATGCCAGGCCCATAGGTGTTCGTCAGTCTAAGTACGCTCGACCGGATCCCATAAACACTGCTGTACAAAAGGTGGTATCCCTCGCCCGCCAGCTTATTTATGCCATTCACATCCACCGGTCGAATCGGATGCTTTTCATCGACCGGTAAATAGGCCGGACGTCCATATATCTGACGCGTGCTCGCAAACACCAAGCGAATTCCACTGTTCGCCCGCCGGCAGGCTTCAAGGATGGAGAGTTGCGCCGACGCGTTGATATCGAGATCTGCCTGCGGATCCGTCATCGAATCGATGTGGCTTGTTTGGCCAGCTAGATTGAACAAGAAGTCCTGTTCTTGGACCAAGTACTCAAATGCAAATCGATCACGAACGTCGCACACATTCACAGTTACCTGCTCGCGAATATCCGCAACATTGCGCAGATTTCCGCCGTAAAGGGGAATTAAGCTATCCGCCAACGTAACTTTGGCACCATTCGCTACCAGCCGGCGAGCCAAGTTCGAGCCGATAAAACCCAGGCCGCCCGTAATGAGAACCCTCTTGTTTTGGAATTCGTTCGTCAAAGCGGCCCCAGTAACGTCATAGCTTTTCCAGTATGAGTCCTCGGTACTCGAACTCCAAACCATCATCCGTGCTTGCGCGACCCTCGACGCACGCAAAATCACTGACCACTCGCCAAGTTTTGGACAAAAGCGACAAGAGACGCGATCGCGACAAAATCCAGCAGGGATAGCTTGCCTTGTATATCGTTTTTGGGACGTGCTGAACGCAGAGTCGGTCGGTTGCTTCTTCGCTGATAGTTGTACGGTCAATCACGAGATGTCGAACTGGAAGCCTGTCAAGCATGGCCAAGGTCAGCGATGGATTTTCCATGTACTGGAGCACGCTGCAAGCCAGCGCAATACCACCTGGAGATAAGCGCGGCAGGTCATTGAAGTCATTTACGAACCTTAATTCCATATTGCTAAATTCGCTTCGGCCTAGCGCGACAAATTCAGGCTGCTCCACTACCCACCAAGTTATGGACGATACGCTGTCCAGGAAGTGCCTACACTGATGGTACGTGCTGCCGAGAGAACCGCCGAAGTCGACAACCTCCAGCCGATTCTCGTTAGCCAAAGCAGCGCGAAGCAGGGCCGCAAGAACCGCGAAAGGATAAACTGTGTCTTGGAAAAGAACTGAATCGCGTTCATAACGCGCTGCGCCAGACGCCACAGCCCTGGCTGCCTCGGCCACTTTCGCGAGTATATCTTCGTCCGAGTAGCCGCCCGACATGGCTTTCGCTTGGTGCCAATCAGCCGGGCGGCCGTAGTATCGGGTAGTGCGATCCAACAGACGCAGGCGCCAATCCCTGACAATAGGCGGAAGCAAACGCCTGAGTAATTGGCGGTTGATCATGCTCCCAATGGTCAGGGTTGCACGCTATGAATCGCCAATAGCGCGATGGCCAGGTTATAAACAATCGTGGTAATCGAAGTCCACAGCGGCAGTGGCGCCACCCTCTCGGTGTCGAGCGGCACTACGATTGTATCGCCCGGCCGCATCTCGACCGACTGCGAACGTCTAAACCATCCGGACCGTCCTCCAGATACGACATCGCCATTCGCACGTACAACATAAATTCGCTTGCGATCAGCCTTTTGCGTCGTTCCGCCGCTCTTGGCAATGTAGTCGTTCCTCGTCAGGCCAGCGCGATACAAGTGTGATGTCGGACTTTGTACCTCGCCGAGTACCGTGACTTCTTGCATCTTCTTTGGTATGAGCAGCATATCGCCAGCCCGCAAGATCACGTCGCCCGGACCTCCTGGTCGCCCGTTGATCACTTGGTGCAGATCGACTACCAGCCGGCCGACAGGCTTGGTATTGCGAAGCTGCTGAATCAATTCCTGGCCGATTGCGAGTGCCTGCGCCGCGTTTCCGCCGCCTCCGCCATTCGTCACGGCACTGGTGCTTACCGCCTCGAGCGACAGCGCCGCCAGATCGCTTTGCAAGCGATCGCTTAACTTTTCCAACTGCTCTTTCTCTCGCTGCTTTAGCTCATCGCGAACGAATACTGCCCCCTCTTCAAACGCAATATCCGAGAGCCCGCCCGCACGCTTCAGTACCGATGAAAGCGTTTCACCGCGGTGAATAGGGTACCGGCCGGGGTGCCGCAGTTCGCCATTCAGTACAATGGATCCGGGTTGCTCCCATTGCGGCGTCTTCTTTATGACCAAGATATCATAAGGTCTTAGCTCCAAATCCGCTCCCGGTTCGTTGTGATGAATTGCTGCGAGATTCACCTCCAAGAGCGCGGTTTGTCGTTCCTTGCCATCGACCACTTCATAGCGATTCAATTCGGCCTCGCCGGTATACGCTGAATCCTCAAGACTGCCTCCTGCGCGGATCAAGTCACTGACGCGCATGGATGGCTCCAAGGGATAAAGGCCCGGCACTCTTACTTCGCCGCCGATGGAGGCCACCTGAGCTGGCGTCGTCGCGGATGCTTGCAACTTAAGGTCGTCAATGATTGGGGCCACTGTTCGGGCGCGGTTGGCGGTCAGGTCGAACACGATGATTCTGTCGCGCGGACGCAATTCGGGATCGGCCGCCGACCCGCGCGCGCCGAGCGCACGCTCAAGATCTGCGGATATCACTTCGATCTTTTCTTCCGGCGGAATTACGCGGCGAATCATGACGTAATGACGGTCCGCATTCGGGCGCAATTCATCGAAGCTGCTCAAGACATCGGTAAGCCTCAAGCCCGCTCGATATTGAAATGCGCCCGGGCGGAAGACGAAACCGGATAACTCCACGGAATTTTCCAAAGTCGGACGAATTGCCGGTACGCGTAGCTTGTCGCCATTCATGATTTCGGTATTGCGGCCGGCGCTTGAATTCAAATCGATGTTGCGCATTTCGCGCAGCCGTGATGAATCAATGCGCTCGAGTTGGGCGAGCTTTCCATCGGCATCAGGCGAAAGTCCCCCGGCGATATCGACTAGCTGCCCGGCCGTTTTCTCCTTCTTCAACTCGTAGATGGCAGGGCGCCTTACGCCGCCATATACCGTCGCCGTAACACCAATCGGCGGGATAAAGATGACGTCGCCAGGCATCAGTTGACGATCGCCACTGGTATCGCCATGTAGCAGCAGATCGTAGAGGTCCAGCACTGAAACTAAATGGCCGTTTCGCTTGAGCTCGATATTGCGCAGCGAACCTATTGTTTTGACGCCGCCGCTGACGAACAGCGCATTGGTCATTGTGGAAAGTCCACTTACGGTGTAGGAGCCAGGCTTTTCAGCTTCGCCCAAAACG
>Ga0193727_1000135_pt1 | contig 24322 bp, 18 predicted proteins | sample H2c2metaG_FD_143051 | JGI IMG/M metagenome (GOLD analysis project Ga0193727, IMG submission 143051) | Soil microbial communities from a riparian zone of the East river system, Colorado, United States - H2c2 | ecosystem: Environmental > Terrestrial > Soil > Riparian zone | place: USA: East River...
CTTGCTTGAAAATCTTCTCGGCCATTCCGCGGAATCTCACCGACCGTTGAAGCCCGGCTTCCATCGTCGCACGCCCGCGCCCCTGGCTGAAGTAGCCGATGAATTGCCGAACCGGAAGCGCCGAAGTGAAGTCGAAGTTGAAGCGCGTGGTCAGATCATCATCCGCCGCTGCTACTTCTTCGAGTTCGGCTTCTGAAAGCGACGCGAGCTTGTCGAGCGGCGAAGGCTCGAATCGCTGTTCGTGAAATCCGCCGTCCTTTTGTTCGAGCGCGGCGATCTGATAGCGGTTGATTTTCTCAATAAGCCCGCGGTAGTAGACTCGCAGCTCATCGTCGCTGCGCACGTCGATTGAATCGATCAGTATGGTGTCTACCGCTTCGTCAAACTCGCGGCGCGCCTGATCGTACTGACCCCCGGTGTACGCCTTCTCGCCTTTCTGAAAATGCGTCTCGGCGGTGTTGATGAGCTGACGAACCTGGCCGCGCTTGTTGTCTTGAGGAGATGCGGTTTGGGCTGGGGCGAAGTTTGAATAACAGAGGATCGACGCAAGTACGAGGGCTGAGCCGATGATGCGGCTCGCCAGTTTCAATTTCATTGTGTGCCGGAATCGAGGCATATCTTAACAATCTAACTAACGCCAACCTATGCTGCCGGTTCGGCTTTCATTATACCCCGACCGATGCCTATTCATACCGAAGCGCGTCGATGGGATCGAGTGCGGCGGCTTTGCGAGCAGGATAGTACCCGAACGCGACTCCGACGAAGACTGAGAAAACCACCGATGCGACTATCGAGACCGGTGAGACCAGGGTCGGCCAGTTTAGCGTCTTTGATATGATGATCGAAGCCCCAACTCCGAACGCAACTCCGATGATGCCTCCGACCACCGACAGCGTGATCGATTCGATCAAGAACTGCCGGCGAATCACGCCGCTGCGAGCGCCTATAGCCATGCGAATGCCTATTTCGCGCGTGCGCTCGGTAACCGACACCAGCATGATATTCATGATTCCGATACCGCCTACAAGGAGCGATACCCCGGCGATCGACGCCAGCAAGTTGGTCATAATCTTGCTCGATTGTTCGTTGGCGTCGGCGACGTCGGTCAGGTTGCGAACAAAGAAATCGCTATCTTGATTTGCGCCCAGCCTGTGGCGCTGGCGAAGCAGCTCAGTGATTTGTTTCTCCGCCGTGAAAGTCGCCTGAGGGCTAACCGCAGAAACCATGACCTGGTTGATGTGCGTAATGGAAAGCATCTTCTTCTGGGCAGTGGTGTAGGGAACGATCACTGTGTCGTCTTGATCTTGCCCATATTGATTCTGGCCTTTGACGCTTAAGACTCCGATCACGCGAAACGGAAGGTTTCTGATCCGAAGTGTTTGAGCTATTGGATCAGTCCCCGCAAAGAGATTGTCGGCAACTGTTTTGCCGATGACACAGACGCGATTGGAGGTTCGCACATCGCCTTCGCTAAAGAACTCGCCCTGGTCGAGCGGCCATTTGCGGATATCCGGGAATTTTTCGTTCGTACCTTGAATACCGCTCGAAGCGACCCAGTTTTGATTGCCGAACACGAGTTGGCCGTTGGCGCGAACGCCGGGACTCACAGCACGTACCGCTGGGCATTCCCGCTCGATGGCATCAGCGTCTTCAGGAGTCAACGTATTCGTCGACCCTGCCCCTCCCCGCATCCCGCCGGTGTTAAGCGAGCCGGACTGGACGAAAAGCATGTTGTCGCCAAGGTTCGCGATTTGATGCCAAGCATAGTCAGGCTCGACCGAAGCTTGTTGCGGCTCAGCGCTCGAAGCGCAACTTTGAATGTTAAGAAGAGGTTCATTCGTCGTCGTCCTCCTCGTCATCCAGCACCGGCATACTCTTGAGCTCTTCACTAGCCGAGCGTGGGTTCTTGATCATCTCGTCGCTCTTGACGCGGCCGTCCTTGAACACGATGACTCGACGTGCGTACTGAGCAATGTCGGGCTCATGAGTCACCAGTGCGATGGTGATTTCTCTTTCCTGGTTTAGTCTCTGAAAGACAGACATCACATCGACGGCCGTTCGGCTGTCGAGGTTTCCCGTCGGCTCGTCGGCGAGAATGATCGACGGGTGGTTGACCAGCGAGCGGGCGATGGCCACGCGTTGTTGCTGTCCGCCGGAAAGCTGGTTCGGCATATTGTCCATTCGATCGCCAAGTCCAACAATGTCGAGAGCCTCCCTCGCGCGCTCGAGCCGCTCGGTTGTCTTGATTCCAAGGTAAAGCATCGGAAGCTCGACGTTCTCGAGAGCCGACGTTCGCGAAAGCAAATTGAATCCTTGAAACACGAAGCCGATCTTGCGATTTCGAATATCGGCAAGCTCGTCTCTCGAAAGCTTCGACACGTCCTGTCCGTCGAGGTAGTAATGACCGCGCGTGGGTTTGTCGAGACAGCCGAGGATATTCATAGTCGTCGACTTGCCCGACCCAGAAGCTCCCATGATCGCCACAAACTCGCCGCGGTCGATGTGAAGCGACACGCCGCGCAGCGCGTGTATCTCGACGTCACCCATCTTGTAGATCTTGTGGATGTGATCAAGCTTGATGAGCGCGGGCCCGAGCAGCGGGTCGAGCGTTCGCTCGCTCACAGGCTCGACTGTTTCATTTAAGACTCTAGCTTCCAACTAAACCTCTCTCCCCTGGGAGCGCAGGCATCCCTGCCTGCCTCTTCTCGCGCAACGCCAGGCAGCAGGCAGGGATGCCTGCGCTCCCAGGGACGACTTCTTATCGCGGCCGTCCGCCGCCGCCTCCACCAGTCGGCGGCCGCTGGCCAAGCGGAGTAGTGGTCGTTTGCGGGCGATTCGCGCCACTGGCGTCGTTTTGGCCCGTCACAATAATGTCGCCTTCATGAACATCACCTGCAACGATTTCGGTCACGCGGCCGTTGGTCAAGCCCGTCCTCACGAAACGCGGCTCGATGTTTTTGCCGTCGACCAGTATCCAAACCTGTTGACCCTGCCGTTGCCTGGGAGTATCGCCGCCCGCCTGTGCGCCACCGGTCTGAGGAGTCTGACCTGACTGCCGGGCTTCGCCTCGTTGTCGCGGACCGCCTCCGCCGCCCCGGGGTTGTGCGTTGTCTTGCCCCTGACCCGCAGGCTGTTGAGCTTGCGGCTTTTGCTCGTCTGAAGACGGCGCTTGTCCACCCTGCGCTTGCCGCTCGGCTTCACGCTCGGTCCTCCGAGCCTCCGTCTTCTGACGAACAACTTCCGCCTCTTTCTCCGAAAGATTGGGCTTGAACCGCAGCGCGGCATTGGGCACTGTCAGCACGCCCTCCTTTCGCGCGACCGGAACCGTTATGTTAGCCGTCATCCCCGGGCGTAATTTCATGTCCGGGTTCGCCACATCGATCACCGCGCTGTAGGTGACTACGTTCTGCAGCGTCTGCGCGTTGAGCCTCACCTGGCTGATCTCGCCTGAAAAAGTCTCGCCTGGATAAGCATCAACGGCAAAGTTTGCTTTTATGCCCTGGCGAATCTGACCTACGTCAGCCTCGTCCACCGAAGCCAGAACCTGCATTTTTGTGAGGTCGTTTGCGATTGTGAAAAGAGTAGGAGCTTGCAGGCTTGCGGCGACGGTCTGACCCACGTCGACGTTGCGCGAAACTACCACGCCGTCGATTGGCGACGAGATGATTGAGTGATCGAGATTCAGTTGCGATTGTTGAAGCTGAGCTTTGGCTTGAGTGACCGAAGCTTTCGCCTGATCGAGCTTTGCTTTGGCCTGTGCACTTGCGGCTTGTGATTGACCCACCTGCGCGACCGCCTGCTCGTATCGCGCTGCAGCCGCGCCCGCTTGAGCCTTCGCGGCCTCGATGTCCCGTCCCGAAATAACCGCGCTCAGTTCCTGGTAGCGCTTGACCAGCGCGATCGCATCGTCGCGCTGAACCCGCGTGACTTCCTGATTGGCCTTTGCCGCCTGGACGTTCGCCTTCTGGTTATTGATGTCCGTTTCGGCGGCCGAAACCGCCGCCTCGGCGTTGACCACGTTGGCGCGCGAGTTATCGACCTGCGCCTGGAAGACCGCCGGATCGAGCCGCGCTACGATTTGCCCCTTCTTCACTTGCGAGTTGAAGTCCGCCCCAAGCCAACTCACCGTGCCCGAGACCTGTGATCCTACTTGCACAGTGGTGACTGCCTGAACCGTTCCGGTAGCCGATACGTTGACTTCGACGTTGCCGCGTTCGACGCGCGCGGTGATGTAGTCGCTTGCGCTCGCGTTCCTACCCCAGAACGCTGCGACGACGAGCGCGACGGCCACAACAAGCACGACCAGCGCCACCGGAGTCTTTCTTTTCTTGATGACTTCAACGAGTCTCTTTAGCTTCTCCACGGTCTGAATCCTCGTTATTCTGCGCTTCCGCCTGCTATTCTCCGACAGCTTCCAAGACGGTTTTCAACCAGCGCGGGTTACAGGTAAATGCCCTCCAGCTTGACAGTTGTTGACGCCGATCTCTATAGTACCAGCTTCCCGAGCGGGCGGTTAGCTCAGCGGTAGAGCATCGGTCTTACACACCGGGGGCCGCAGGTTCGAACCCTGCACCGCCCACCACAAAAATCACCTTAGCGGGGTGGTAGTTCAGCTGGTTAGAACGCCGGCCTGTCACGTCGGAGGTCGCGGGTTCGAGTCCCGTCCACCCCGCCAATTTCCCCTTCGGGAATCAGCAGTTCGGGAACGTCGATTTCTTCGAGTCAAACAGCTTACCGCCGACCACTGACCACTAGCCACTGACCACCGCTTTGCTTTATCTTCGTGCGCCGAGTAGCTGAGGAGGCTCGGGCGCGACGACTCGCACGCGAGCATCCAGAATGACTGCGCCTTGCGTGCGAACCACGAAGGGATTGCAGTCGAGTTCGGCGATCTGCGGCAGGTCTTCAACCATAGCGCTCACTCGCAGCAGTCCATCTTCCAGCGCTGCGGTGTCGCATACAGGACTCCCGCGAAAACCGGTGAGCAGCGGATAAGACTTCAAGCTCCGAATCATCTCCGACGCGTCGTGCCGGGTTAGCGGAGTCAGGCGAACCGACACATCGCGCATAAGCTCTACAAAGATCCCGCCCGCGCCGCAAGCCACGACCGGCCCAAACTGCGGATCGTGCGCGAGGCCGACTAACATCTCGACCCCATCCGAGATCATTGGCTGGACAACAAAAGCAACCGGAGCTTGTCCGCCGTCTGCAAGCTTCTGGGCCATCTCCGCGCCGGCCGCGCTTACCTGCCGCGCGCCAATCAGATGAAGCCGCACGGCTCCGGCTTCGGTCTTGTGCAGCAGTCCGGTCGCTGCAGCTTTGAGTGCGACTTCACCTCCGATCTCTTCCGCTGCTTCGCCTGCTTCTGTGGCGTTCCGGACGACGCGCTGTCTGACGAGTGGCAGGCCGTAGCAAGACAGCAGATTCGCCGTCTCTTCGACAGTCAGCCATCCATCGTTCCGGGCAAGCGCGGTCGCTACGATGGCTGCTGCCTCGTCTCGCCGCAGATCCTCAAAGTGAGGCGGTTCGGACTTGGGCCGCTCGCGCCATTCGCCATAGCGAACAACGCGAGCCAGCGCAGTCGCGGCGGCTTCAGGAAATGCGAATGATGGAACGCGAAGTTCCAAAGTCTTCAATTCCTCGGGCACGCCTCGCGCGGAAAGAAACACCGTCACCAGCGGCTTGCTCGATTTGAAGTTGCGAGCGCCTTCAACGATGGCGCGAGCGACGTCTTCCGCTCGCGTCACCAGCGGCGGCGTAAAGATGACGACCAGCGCATCGATGTTTGGATCTTCGGCCACAATCGCGATCGCCTTGCGGTAGTCGTCCGCTGTCGCCGAAGCGATCATATCAACCGGATTAGTGACGCTGCTCTCTGCCGGAAGCAAGCTGCGCAGTTCGGCCATGCTCTCCTTTTCGAGCGTCGGAACCGTGAGCCCTTCGGCTTCGCAGGCGTCTGCGCAAAGGATCGCCGGGCCGCCGGCGTTTGTGATGATGCCGACGCGCCGGCCTTTTGGTATCGGCTGATTTGCAAGCAGCGAGGCTACGTCGAAGAGTTCTTCAAGCGTGTCTGTGCGGATGACGCCGGCCTGACGGAATAGAGCGTCGACCGTAACATCCGAAGCTGCGAGAAGCGCCCCCGTGTGCGACGACGCTGCCCGGGCGCCGGCGGGTGAGCGCCCGCTCTTCACGACCACGATGGGTTTCTTGCGTCCTACTCTGCGCGCGATCTGAGAGAATTTCTTTGGGTTTCCGAATGACTCGAGATAAAGCAGAATCACGTCCGTTCCCGGGTCCGACTCCCAGTAGTTCAGCAGATCATTTCCCGAGATGTCTGCCTTGTTGCCGATCGAAATGAATGAAGAAATGCCCAGCCCCAGCAAGTTTGCGTGGTCGATGATTGCAAGTCCCAAAGCACCGCTCTGCGAGAAGAACCCAACGCGGCCTGCAAGCGGCACGTGCGGCGCAAACGTCGCGTCGAGCCTGATGCTGCTGTCTGTATTAACGATTCCCATGCAGTTCGGTCCAATCAATCTCATCCCCGTCATCCTGCATATTCGCAACAGCTCGTTCTGCCGCGCGCGTCCTTCATCGCCGGTCTCAGCAAAGCCGGCCGATATGACTACAAGCGCGCGCACGCCTTTGCGTCCGCACTGCCTGGCGACTTCGAGGACGTGCGCGCCGGGAACCGCTATGACCGCGAGATCAACGGGTCCGGAAATGGCTTCGACCGTTGAGTAGGCAAGAACGCTTTGAATCACTTCAGCGGATGGATTAACCGGATAAACCGGGCCTGCGAACTCGTAGCTCAACAGGTTGTGAAAAATCTCGCCGCCTATCGTCCCTCGCTCTCGAGAGGCGCCGATTACGGCGACCGAGCGCGGACTCAAGAAGAGCTTCAAGGCATTGATCGCGGAAACTTGCTCGCGTTGCTCGAACTGAGCGACTGCGTCGCCGGTAAACGAAGTCGGAAAAACCACGTGAAGCTGCCCGGTCGTGACGGTCACCTTGATCGGGAAGCCCGATCGGCGAAACACTCCCAGCATTTTGTGATTCGAAGCCAAGACATCAGCTTCAAAGACTTGAATTCCGTTGGCCGCAGCGACCTGCGCTAACTGTCCGACCAGGATCGTGCCCAGACCGCGCCCTTGATAGTCATCGGCTACCGCGAACGCTGCGTCCGCGCGGTCGTCTCCGAGCGCGGAATAGAGCGCGTGGCCGACGACTCGCTCTTCTCCGCCGGTCAACGCGATCAGTCCAAACGTGCGAACATAATCTACGGTCGCCTCGCGGTGCGCCTCAGCGGCAAGCAGTTTGTCTTTTACGAAAGAGAAGAAGCGAAGCCACCGGGATTCCTCCGACAACAACCGGAAGAAGTCCAGCAATCGCTGTTCGTCTTGAGGCTCCAGCGGCCGGACCTTTACCGTGGATCCGTCTCTCAAGACTACATCGCCCGCCCGGTGAGTCGGATGCGGAGCGGGTTGGTTGCTTTCACTGGTCATGCCTCAGAACGCCTCCCATTCGCAGCTACCAGGACGCTAGCCTCAGGCCGGCCCAAGCGGCCAGAATGACCAGCAGAAGACCCGGAATTATCTGAACAGCGAACCTCCAGCCGCCGGTAATCATCGACACGACGGCTTTGGTGATCGTGTTAGTTGTCAATCCCACCAGGATCGCCACGACCGCATCAGGCAAGGCGATCTTCTCGGCCGCTCTAAGCGAAGCCACTGAGATCGCCGCTGAATGTGTGTCGGCGAATCCCGCAAGTCCGGTTGCGACCGCCAGCCCCGCGGAGCCAAGCCAGCGATTTACTGCCGCCGACGCGAGTAGTATTGCTGACACTGTGGCGGCGAACACCACTACAGTTATGAGGTTGAATGCCCGGCCAGTTTGCTCCGCCGCTTGTGATTTCGTGCCGGCGGTCTTGATTGTGAACATCGCGCCGTAGATGATCGCCGCTACTCCCGCAAACAGCAACGGGAACCTCATCGCCCGAAAAGTCTCGCGGTCGGTCACCAACAGCACCACCGCCATCTGAATAACTGTCGAGACGGTAGACAGCACCGCTCCCGCCACGGCCGCTCTTCGAAGCTCGGGTTCCTCGGCCGCTCGAGATCCCATCGAACCGATGGTTGCAGCGCTCGAGACAAATCCCGACGCCAGCCCGGCCAGCGGCAGCCCGAAGCGAGGTCCGAGCGAGCGCACCGCAACATAGCCGGCAGCGCTGATCGACATCACGATCACCACAAGCTTCCAAAGCGTTCTCAGGTTCAATACTCCAAATGGCCCGACCGGGTGGTCCGGTGTAAGCGGCAATACCACTAGCGTCGCGGCGGCAAACAGCAGCGCGTCTTGAAGCTCCTGCTCGGTCAGCACATCTCGGACGAAGCGGTGCAGCCGCGTTCGCGCTGCCAGCAGCACCGCCACTACCACGGCGGCGGCCGCAGCAAGCGAAGGTTGCCTTACGGCGAGCGCGCCCAGGAGTAGCGTGGTCAGAAGTGCGATTGCAGTGGTGAGACCCGGGTCACGCCGGCTTTTCACCTTGTAGGAGACGATCGATAGCGCCGTCACCGCAACGGCCCCGACCGCGAGCAGCACTTCGCCTCCAACGGCCAGACTCACTCCGCCAAAGAGTGAAGCGAGCGCAAATGTGCGAATGCCCGCAGGCGCGCGCGAGGGACCGGCCCCTTTTCGTCGCTCGCGCTCGGCCCCGATCAGCAGACCAATTCCCAACGCGATCGCAAGTCTTACCGCGAGGTGCTCAGTCAATGGCATGCCAACTATGATATCGCCCTGCGCGGGCAGTCCTCCCTGTGATGTTGGTGCAACCTCTATTCCTACAATTATCTCGCGGTCGGAAGCAACTTGTACTTGTGGGGCAAGCGTTCGTCTCGCCAGGCGCGGAGAATGCAGTGCGGGTGGCGGTGATGCGCGCATGGCCTTCAGAAGCGAGGTGCGCATTGTTGCCGTCTTCGGCAGAATTACCCAATGAGGGCCGGCAGCTTGATTCCGCCCATTGTTCACCGGGCTGAAGAGCAAAATCGGGCGGCGTGCAGATGGTGAGTAGGATGGCCGGATATCTTGAGGAGTTCCGTGCGGCAACCTTCAGCGTATCGCACATCGTCAAGCCGGACGATCCGAAAACGGGTGCTTGCGCCTGAGGCTGAAGGGTGGGAGGCGGACTGCCTGTTTGTCGGAGCAAGCGGTCTCAAGCCGCATTGATCGTTTTTTGCTCGGCAGCGGTCGGCGGCCGCGGCTGGTCGAGCGCACGTTCAGTCGAAGTCACACGCGCGGCGAACTGACCCGGAAGAGACAAGCCAATCCTGGCGCGCAAAGCGCGAACTCCGGCTTTGCGCTGTTGAAACCGATCTTACACACACCGACTCAGGGCCACACCCGGCGCTATCGCAAGAACCGCTGGTGCTGCTATCTCTTTACAAGCCGCGCGAAAATTGCACCGATCAACAGGCCGGCGCTGAAGCAAACCGCAACGGATTGCAATGGAGACTTCTTGACACGGTACGCCGCGTCATCCATCAATTCCTCTGCGCGGTTGTAGCTGCGCTTGACCGCACGCCTCGCCGCCACCTTTCCGTCTTCGATGGCCTCAGCAACGTGAGTGGAGGCGACCGATTTTAAGCGAGCGGCTTGATGGCCCAACTCCGACACCTGCGCACCCGCTTTTATGACGCGCTCTACAACGCCCTCAGTCATCACCGACGCCTCCTTCTGGTGATCTTTGCTATATCCTTCCTTGACTCCTGTGTTCATAGAATCTCCTTTTTCAGCTCTGCCATAGGCGTACGATATCCGTTCAGCCCTGTCTAAAAAAGCAAACACCAAGCCACAGTGGATTCTCGCTTAGCTTGCGTGAAAGCGCGCAATTTCTGGATGATTGAGTCAAGCTTGCAACGAACAAGAACGGCCAGAAAGGAATTATTACCAGCTATGTGCGCGCCAGCTTTCCATCACATGCCCGGTGGGCATGTGATGCTTCAGCCTACAGGGCATGAGAGATGCTACAGCCTACAGGGCGCGCGGCCGCCCGTCGGATTACTGCATACCCACCTCGTGAGAGGTGGGTCCATGATGCTACAGCCTACGATCTGCGATGGCGCACCCCAGACAGGCACGCCCGCAAGGTCCACAGCATCAATAACCCACCTCTCCCGAGGTGGGTATGCGCGGCCGAGCCCTTCGTTTGTAGGCTTCACCATCACGGACCCACCTCTGACGAGGTGGGTATGCGCGAAAATGTGACGCGCATCCCGACGAACTGCTTTCTTGCAATTCTCCAGCGTTTTTGTCTATACTCGTTTCTCGTTGTTCAACGTTGTCGGCTTGCTGGGGGCTTACAGACCGGGGGTCAGTTGTTCGAACCCATGCCGGCCACCAGATTATTCGACGAAGCCGTTGATAGGACGCTAGGGTTTGAAGCGCGGAGTCGTAGTTCAGCTGGTTAGAACGCCGGCCTGTCACGTCGGAGGTCGCGGGTTCGAATCCCGTCGGCTCCGCCACTCTCAAAAGGACTGAGTGCCGAGGACTGAGGACTGAGCGAGTCTTCAGCCCGGGCGCTCAGTCCTTCGCAGTTTTGATCGAAACTCAGTCCACAGTCCTCATCGCTCAGTCCTTGAAGTTATGATTACCGTCGATCAAGCGCTCGCCATCGTCTTGAAACAAATCGAGCCGCTGGGCATCGACACCGTCACCCTCGAACACGCGCTCGGCCGCGTCCTCTGCGAATCCGTCTACGCCGATATCGACCTCCCGCCGTTTGATCGGGCCCGGATGGATGGCTATGCCGTGCGCTCTTCAGACGTCGCGACCGCACCCGTGAACCTTCGCGTGATCGGAGAGATTGCTGCTGGAGCTTCATTCGAGGGCAAGCTGAACGCCGGAGAAGCGGTTAAGATCTTCACCGGCGCGCCTGTGCCGGAAGGCGCCGACGCCGTCCAGAAGATCGAAGTGACGGAAAGCACTAACCACTCCGTCGAAATCAAAGAAGCAGTCAAACCCGGTCAGTTCATTACGCCTCACGCAAGCGAGATCGCGGCAGGCGAACAAGTGCTGAAGCCCGGACGCACGATTGGTCCCGCGGATATGGCGGTGCTGGCTTCATTTGGGCGTCCGCAAGTGAGAGTCGGCCGAAGACCCCGGGTCGCGATTTTCTCGACAGGAAGCGAGCTTGTTGATGTTTCTGTCAAACCCTCAGGCGCTCAGATAAGAAACTCGAACAGCTACACGCTTGCGGCTTATGCGGAGCGCGCGGGCGCTGTTGTAGAGATACTCCCGGTGGTTGAAGACACACCCGACGCAACCCGCAATGCGCTGCTTCGAGCTGCTGAGCATCGAGATATCGTCATCACTTCGGGCGGCGTTTCAATGGGCGACTACGATTTGGTTAAGGCAGCGCTGCTCGAGATAGACGCGGAGATATTCTTCGATAAGGTCCAAATCAGGCCAGGCAAACCGATCGTTTTCGCGCGGCGCGGCGACACCTACTACTTCTGTCTTCCGGGCAATCCCGTTTCGACTTCCGTGACTTTCAACGTGTTTGTGCGTCCGGCCATAAGAAAGATGCAGGGCGATGATTCACCGCTGATGCCGAACGTGAAAGCCTTGCTTGCGCATCAGCTCCACGATGCTTCGAGCCGCAGAAGCTACCTGCCAGGGCGATTGTTCATCGAAAACGGGCGTGCAGTTGTTGAGCCTTTGAAATGGGGCGGGTCCTCGGACCTTGTGGCGTTCGTGAACGCAAACGCGCTGATCGTCGTCGCCGAAGATGTTCACCAGATCGCAGAAGGACAGATCGTTGATGTGTTCGGGATTGACAACTAATGGCCGAGAAGAACAGAAAACCGGAGACAAAGGACCAAGCGAGGACAACCCTGCTCACCCATGCCGATGACGAAGGCCGGTCGCGGATGGTTGACGTCGGAGACAAGCCGGTAACGAGCAGAACAGCCGTGGCAAGCGCGTTGATTCGAATGTCCGCTGCCACCATCGAAGCCATTCGAGAACATCGCACGCCGAAAGGCGATCCGCTTGAAGTAGCCAGGCTCGCGGGAATTATGGCGGCCAAGCGCACGTCGGAGCTAATCCCGCTTTGTCACCCGCTCCCGCTTGATCACGCAGACGTGCAGGTCGAGCTTCGATCGGGTGGAGTCGAAATTGTCGCGACGGCTCGCACTGAGGGCAAAACGGGCGTCGAGATGGAAGCGCTGACCGCTGTGTCAGTCGCCGCGTTGACCGTTTACGATATGTGCAAAGCCATCGATAAGGGCATGGTGATAACCGACATCAGGCTTGAGTCCAAATCGGGCGGTCGTTCAGGGGACTACAAGAGAGAGGCGTGATCCGTGATTCGTGAAGCGTGAAGCGTGATTCGTGAGGCCGACCTCGGATACAGGCAGTTCCGGCGGCCGGTCACGAATCACGCATCACGGATCACGCTTCACGCATCACACTCCGAACATCAGGCATTGCGTCTGCGTATAAGTTGCCGAAATGGAAACGAACTCTGAGGTCAAGGCTTCATTCAAGCTCCTTCTGCTCGCTTCGGCGCTGACGCTTGTGCTCTGGTTTATTCCTCTTGCCGGCGTTGTCACTTATCCAGTCCGGCTCTTCGTCACTTACATTCACGAAATTGGACACGCGCTTGCCGCTCTCGCGACCTTTGGCGGAGTTAACAGAGTCGAGCTGGACCCGAGTGGCAGCGGCGTCACGTTTACGCGAGGCGGCTGGGGGATCTTGATTTCGACCGCGGGATACGTCACAACGACTCTTTACGGTTCGGGGTTGTTGCTGTTTTTGAGAAAAGCGCGCAACGCTCGCGTTGCGGCGGCTGGCACCGGCGGCTTGCTGCTTTTGATGACGGTCCTTTTCGGCGGAAATATCGTCGCATGGCTGGCAGGCTTGGTATTCGGGATTGGCTGTCTGCTGATTGGTCTGAAAGCCAGTCGCGGGTTCGCGCATTTCTTCATGAGTTTTCTCGCGGTCCAGTGCATTCTGAATGCATTTTACGATCTTCGCGCCTTGCTCTACCTCTCGGCGTTTGATCCCGCGCTGCCGACTGATGCCCAAAACATGTCACAGGCGACCGGAGGCTTCTTACCACCAATTGTGTGGGCGCTCATCTGGGCCGTCCTATCATTAGTCGTGGTCGCTTACACGCTCCTGCTTTACTACCGAAGCCTGCGCAAGCAAACCGCGTTTTCAGAGATAGCGCTTCCGGCGTTGATCGCGGATCGTCCAGCAAACATGAGTACTCCGCGTCTTTGAAGGGCGAGACAGCCGAGGCTACGCGATCCCATTCCGGAATTTGGCAAGTCATCGCAATGTTTGTTAGACTCTGACTTGCGCATTCCCGTCACGCGCAAGCAGCTCTCATAAGGTTGGTTTTATTAATTAATGTTGAAGTCGGCAGTGTTCGGGTTGGTATTAGCCTTTCTGGTCCCAACAATCGCACGATCTCAGGTTCCATCATCGCAGGCACCGCGAGCGGTCAACGCCGACGAAGTGCTTGCGGTCGCCGCGCAGAAGCTTCGGAAGGGTGAAGCGTGCCTCGCGGCTGGCGATGTGGAGTGTGCGCGGCGCGAGTTTGACTCGGCGGTTGATTACGTCTTCGACCTCGGGGTGGACTCGCGCAACGATGAACGGCTGCGCGTGGGCTTGCGTGCGATGATCGAGAAGATCAGCCGGTACGAGACGAACACTGAATTAGGGGCGGCGAAGCCGTTTTGGAAGACCCAAGAGTTCGAAGGCCGCCCTCCCCAGGAGCAAACTGAAGCGGTAGAGACGCTGGCCGACCTATCGAGCGGCCCGCTCACGGTTGATGGGTTTCAACGCAAGTTTGCCGAGCTTCGCAAACGCTTCAACGAGAAGTACAGTCGCGACATCACGCTCACCGGCGCGGATCATAGCGAGCACCGCAGGCTGTATGGCGCGGGGAGCGCTTATGACATTCGCGTTCGAGACCTGACCCGCGAGCAAGTAGCTTTTATCATCGCCAACGGCGCCCGGCTTGGTCTGCGAATCAAGGACTTCTCGACGTGGGACCGAGTAGCTACGCACAACGCCCGCACGTTCGCGCTGGGGCGGCCGCTTGATACTCTTGCGACTGGAATTCATCTGCACATCGACCGGATGACGGCGCCGAAACCCTCAACGATGGCGGCGACTCCCGTAGTGAGCAGCAACCTCAGAAAAAACGCCCGACCGCTGAAGAACTGATGGTGTGGGACGGTCTACAACGAAGGCGCGGGAACGAGCGGCGAGTCGTTGAGCGCCGTCGCACGACGCGCTATAACGTTCAGACGCTGTTGATCGTCGATGGCATAACGTGGATTGACCCTGAAGACGGGGATCGCCGAAAGCACATTCGCCGCAGACACGATCGCGAAACGCTCGCGATCAAGGTTGTGCACTACGCCCGCCCCTAACCTCGCGTCTTCGACGCTCACCGCGCCGACCCCTCGAGATGAGCGTTCCAACTGGTCGTGTCCCAGTTTCAATTCTCAGCGTAATCTCTGCGTCCCGGCGCCTGTGCGGTTAGCAGGTTTTCGGTGCTTACTAACCGCCGAGACGCGGAGACGCAGAGGTTACGCAACGAAAGCATTCGAATTAGGAGACTACCTTCCAACTCCAAAACTTGTTTGAGGGAATTTCCCGGTGGTAGCATACGTGTCAGCTTGTGAGGCGGACGCGAAAGATCGAGTATGACCGAAGTCTTCATCCAAACCGTCAGGTTTGACGAACGAGGATTGATCCCTGCGATCGTCCAAGACGCAACGACCAGCGAGATCATTGCCCTCCGCCACATGGACAACGCGAGTCTTGCGGCCACACTGAAGACAGGCAAGACAGAGTTCGTCGACACGAGTTCTCCGAACATGGCCGGCGAAGCTTCGCGACTGTTGGACGTGCGTTTGAACGCCGGCGGCTCGTCGCTAACGATACTCGTCTCGCGCGATTCTGCCGCCGCTGAATTCGAACCCGTAAGCCTTCTCCGAGAGAGAGGCGCGGATCGAAGACCCGGCGAAGTTTCTCTTGTCGATGTTGGCTCAATGGAGTTCGGGATCGCGATCGATAACCTTTATTCGCTGATTGCCGAGCGGAAAGAGAATCGCCCTGAAGGTTCATACACGACGTATCTGTTCAACAGCGGCCTGGACAAGATTCTCACGAAGATCGCAGAAGGAGCCGGCGAGGTCATCATCGCGGCAAAGAACCGCTCGCCTCGCGAAACAATTTCGGAGCTTGCCGACCTGTTTTATCACCTGCTGGTTCTGATGGTCGAGCGCGAGGTGAAGCTCAGCGATGTCCGAGATGAGCTGACCAGCCGCGCTAAGCAGCCGGCAAAGTGAAGAACGAGAGCCGCCAACGACGGCGCCATCCAATCCCGCATCTTAAATGAACGACTTCGCGCCGCCCAACTACGAAGAGTTTCTCAAGCTTGCGACAGACGGCACTGTCGTGCCCGTCGTCCGCCGCGTGATGGCCGACCTGCTCACGCCGGTCGCGGCTTACCTTAAGATCGAGCGTCTGAGTCCCTTCTCGTTCTTGCTTGAATCAGTGGAAGGCGGAGAGAAAGTCGCTCGTTATTCTTTCCTCGGCTTCGACCCTCACGTCATCGTGCGCAGCCGCGCAGGCAAAGTCATGATCACGACCGGCTCGACCGAGGAAGAGTCGAATGAGCCGATGCTCGCGGTGCTTCGGCGGCTATCGGGAGGTCACATACCCGTTCGTTCGACGGACCTGCCCCCGTTTGTGTGCGGAGCGGTCGGTTATATGGGCTACGACGCGGTGCGCTGGTTCGAGAAGATTCCGGATGCAAATCCCGACGATCTTCAGATGGATGACGCGGTGATGATGTTTTTCTCGCGGCTGCTGGTGTTTGATCACGTTCGCCATCAAATCCATCTAATAGCCAACGCCTTCACTGACGGTAAAACCGAAGGTTTGGAAGACGAGTATCGGCGAGCCATCGACAGCATCGACGAGATCGAAGCGCAGCTCGGCGATCAGATCGAGCCGCTGCCTCGATGGGCTTCGATGGATGCCGCATTGCGCTCGAACATGACAGAGGAGGAGTTCGAGCAGGCGGTCGTGCGAGCGAAGGAATACATCGCCGCGGGCGACATCTTTCAAGTGGTGCTCTCGCAGCGGTTCGAGGTAGGGCTCCAGGCGAACGCATTCGAAGTCTATCGCGCGCTTCGAGTCGTCAATCCTTCGCCGTACATGTTTTATCTGAAGCTCGGCCCGAACTCGATCATCGGCGCTTCCCCGGAGATGCTTGTTCGAGCCACGGGACGCCGCCTCGAGTATCGTCCAATCGCGGGCACTCGTCCGCGCGGCGCTACCGAAACTGAAGACATTCTGTTGGGCGAAGAGATGCGCGCAGACGAGAAAGAAGTCGCCGAGCACGTGATGCTGGTTGATCTTGGGCGCAACGACCTGGGCCGCGTGTCGGCATACGGGTCAGTCGAGGTAACAGAGTTGATGAGCGTCGAGCGGTACTCGCACGTGATGCACCTGGTTTCCGCGATCAAGTCGCGTCTCAAGCCTGGAATGGATCGCTTCGATGCGCTGGCGGCATGTTTTCCGGCGGGCACGGTGACTGGCGCGCCAAAGGTTCGAGCCATGGAGATCATCGATGAACTCGAGCCGACTCGCCGAGGGGTCTACGCCGGTTCGGTGATGTATCTTGACTACTCGGGGAACCTGGACTCGTGTATAGCGATTCGAACTATTGTGACGAAGGAGGGGCGGGCCTACATTCAAACCGGCGCCGGGATTGTCGCGGATTCGGTTCCCGAGAGCGAGTACGTCGAGACGGTAAACAAGGCTCGTGCGATGCTTCAAGCGATAGAGATGGCTAATAAGAGCAATGGTTGATTTGTACGGACGTCCCTCCGCGGGCGCCCCTTGTTGTGTGCTATTACTCACCCGCAGAGATGGGCGCCCGCGGAGGGACGCCCGTACAAGAACCGGGGAGCGCGCTAGCTTTCAGAGTGGACCTCGCCCTCGCCGGTCGTGAGTTTTTCGGGCTTGTAGCCTTTGGCTGACCAACTTGCGACCGGGTTCCCGTTGTGTTTAACGATCACCTTGCCACCACTGTGTTGAGCGTGCCAGAGGCTGTACCACTGGCCCACCGCGCGCTCCTGCATTCCCTGCGGCGAAGACGCCCACGAGTCGTTCACGTTCACAACCAGGTTCTCGCCATCCTCGCCATCGGGTTCGAAGCTTTCAACGCGCGCGTCATACTTGAGCTGTTTCTCGACGTCTTCGCTCACCCCGGCAGGGTACTCCTTGGCGGAGCTGCCGGCCGACGTGGCATCGCTTCCACAGCCATGCACAAAAAACATCGAGCCCAGGGCTATCGCCAAAAGAACCATGCGCAGCCGAGGTGAACGAACTCGGGTGATGCCGGCATCAGTCTCCATCAGTGCCTCCGATATGAAGTTGGTGTATCGAGCAGGTCAATAGACGCTCATTATCTTGATTGCCGCCCGCTTCGTCAAACTTGCCGGTGATTAGTTTGAGTCCGACGGGTATTAAGAAGTGGGACCTATGTAGCCGGGGACGCGGACCTGTAGGGGCAGTCCCTCCGTGGCCGCCCCCGAATGGTCCACGTTATTTGATGTGGGGCGGCCACGGAGGGACCGCCCCTACACGTCCGTCTTGGATTCGGTCTTGGAATCAAGAACTGATTGACTTTAGAGTTCAGCAATTGTATCGTCACGGGCAATTAGAGAAGTGAATTTCGATCGACGGGGGCAATCAAATGAACAAGCTGCGAGTCGTAGTGGTTTCGCTGTTGATCTCGGTGCTTTCGGGGGTGGTTCCCGCTCAAACTTATCAAGGCCGCATTCTTGGCTCGGTGACGGACGAGCAAGGCGCAGCGGTCCGGGGCGCCAAGGTGGTGATTACTAATGTCGAGACAGGGGCTTCGCGCACTGTTGAGAGCAGCGACTCGGGCGATTACGTCGTGCCGAATGTCGCGCCCGGTCTGTACACAGTCGCAGCCGAAGCGGCCGGCTTCAAGAAGATCGAGCACACTCAGGTTCGCGTAGAAGTAGCGTCGGATGTTCGTATCGACTTGCCTTTATCCGCGGGTAACATAACCGAGTCGGTCACCGTGACGCTCGAGACTCCGCAGATCGAAACCACCAACACGACGCTGGGCGGAACGTTCTCAAACAAATCGATCAATGATCTACCGCTCAACGGGCGCGACTTTCAGAACCTGGTAGTGCTGCGGCCGGGAGTTCAGCGAAGCACGGGAGGCGGATTTCTGTCGATCAGCTCCAACGGAAATCGGCCCGAGAATAACAACTTCATTGTCGATGGGACGGACAATAACGATCCGTACTACGGCACCACAGTGATCAACGCCGAAGGAGTGCAGGGCACTCCCGGAACAATCTTGCCGATTGACGCGATCCAGGAGTTCAACGCACAGGAGCATCCAAACGCGGAGTACGGATGGAAGCCGGGTGCCATTATCAACCTTGGACTAAAGTCGGGCACGAACCAGATTCACGGGACAGCCTACATATTCGAGCGCAACAGCTACTTCGATGCGCGCAATTTCTTTAACACCAAGCCGGATCCGCAAAGGGCGCTGCGGCAGCATCAATTTGGGGCAAGCGTCGGCGGTCCGATTAGGCGCGGCAAGACCTTCTATTTCGGAGCGTACGAAGGCATTCGCGCTTTCGTGAGCAACTCAAACCAGGTGTCTACACCGGCCACCGTCTCTCTGGGCGGAGATCCGGAAAACAGCATCCCCGATGCGATCGCCTCTTTGAACTCACGGGGCATATCGGTGAATCCTTTGAGCGCGAACTTGATTGGAACCGGCGGCTTTTCCGGCAACGGTCCTTTCCCCGGGTTGTTCCCCGCCAACAACGGAAGCAACCCGTCGGGTCCTACTCAAATCAGTTCAGGCTTCCCGAATCTCAACCGGATGGACAATTTCATAGTCAAGATTGACCATCACATCAACGAGGAGAACAGTCTGAGTGCACGCTACTTCTTTGGAGACAGTCTGCAAACAGAGCAGGACATCTTCGTGCTGAGACCCGAGTGGCGCTCCACGTCAGACCTCAATGCGCAAGTGCTCGGCGTCAACTGGATATGGACGCCCAACTCGAGGTGGGTGAACGAAGCGAAGGCCGGCTATAACCGTTTCTGGCAGAAGATAGTCACCGCAGACTCCAATCTCGACCCGGTTGCAACTTATGGCATCAACGCAGGTGTAACCGATCCCGCAAACTTTGGTATGCCGACCATAGACATCTCCGGCTTTAATCAACTGGGCGGTAACAGCGGATGGCCTCTGTTTACGATTCCAAACGAAACTCTCCAATTCGTGGACAATGTTTCTTACACCCGTGGAGAGCACACGTTTCGGTTTGGCGCCGAGTTCCGCCATGGCGCGACCGACAATCTTCGCAATCGCCGGGGCAAGGGACGCATCCGTTTCCGGGGCAACGGCGCCTTTGATGGCAGCACTGCGCTTGAAGACTTTCTGGCAGGCGCCCCATCTTTCGGGGACATTTTTGTAGGCAGTTCGCTACGCCACGTGACTATGAAATCGTTTGGTGCGTTTATTCAGGATGACTGGCGTATTCGGCGCAATCTGACTCTCAACCTGGGCGTGCGTTACGATCTCAGTACTGTCATCAAGGAGGAGGATGATCGGCTCGGCAACTTTGATCCCGCAGTCGGGCTTCAACAGGTAGGTATCAATATCGACGCGCCGTATAAAGGCGACCACAATAACTTTGCTCCGCGAGTAGGAATTGTTTGGGATCCGTGGGAGAAGGGCAACACGGTGTTTCGGGCTGGCGGCGGGATCATGTATGAGATTCCAATCCTCGCGACCTTCCTTGGTCAGAATGGTGTCAACAATGCAACCACCCCGGGCTTGAACGTGATTCCGACCGGGGCAATCGGCTCAAACATCAACGGGACGATAGTCGGCGCTGCCACCACGCAAGACACTCTGAACTGGTCGGTTGCGGGACCGATCTTCAACATAGACGCCAACTGCGACCCCGACCGCGGAGGAAGTCCGTGCAACATTCTTGGAGCGAGGAGCAACCTGCGAACGCCATATGTGATCAACTGGAGTTTTAACGTTCAGCAAGTGCTCTGGCCGAAGGCCTCTTTGCAACTCGGCTACGTCGGAAACCACGGAGTGAAGCTCTACAGCATCCGTGACATCAATCAGGTCAATGTCGCCGCAGATGATGGCGGTGAGCAACTAGGCCGCCCATTCAATTCGAAGTTCCCGTTCCTTGGGTTCATCAACTTCCTCGAGAATGGGTACAGAGCGAACTATCATGGTCTGCAAGCGACGCTGACGCAACGCAGTTGGCATGGTCTCAACTACGTAGTTGGTTACACCTGGGCACACGCGATCGACTTCGTCTCGCTGCAGCGCGCGGCTCAGCCGCAGGACAGCGGACGCCCGGACCTCGAGCGCGCGTCCAGCGATCTGGATATACGGCATCGCTTCACTCTCTCTTTAACGTATGATCTTCCCTCGATCGAGTCATGGGCGCATCTGCTCGACGGATGGCAGATAAACTCAATCGTGACTCTCCAGACCGGACCGCCGTACACCGCTGTTGATTTCGAAAACGACACCAGTCTTACGGGTGAGTTCAGCGACCGATGGAACGTGATAGGCAATCCGGAATCGATTCCAAACTTTTCAACCTCCGGTCCGATTCCGGTTGAGCAAGTCTTATCGCAGCCCGAATTCGGGCACTTCGGGAATTCGGGGCGCAACACATTTCGGGCCCCAGGTCTGAAGGTCTGGGACTTCTCGCTGGTGAAGACCTGGAAAGCAACTGAACAAGTCAGCGTCCAGTTGCGCGCGGAGTTCTTCAACATTTTGAACCATCCCAACTTCGCCAACCCGGCTATCTTGTTCAACAACGATCTCGGAATACTTGACACCTTCGGGCTGTCGGGCGCGACGCCCGATGTAGCCGGCGCAAACCCGGTTATTGGAACCGGCGGACCGCGAAATATTCAGTTCGGTCTCAAGATTCGCTTCTGAACCGGGACAGCGCTGGATGAGCTGAGGAAATGCTTCCCAAGCCGGCGGGGAATTTCCTTAGCGCGTTCATAGCGGATTAGCCGCAGTTACTTAACACCGGGAGCACAGTCCAATCCGAATGACCTAAGGCTGCTAGTAGTCAGTCACACTCGTCTTGATCATCGCCGAACGAGCGCCTCGGCGGCCAATCCCGTAGGGATTGCCTGTCGATAGAAGCGCGATGTGTGCGAGTTCGGTAACAACCTCATTCCCGCAGAAACGCCGCTTAGCAAACGCACAGGTCGCTCCTACGGAGCTGCATCGCCCCCATTGCGACCTCTTCTATCGACAGGCAATCCCTACGGGATTAGCAGCCTTGAAGTCTCTGATGTCCGATCCATCAAACTGAGTGTGACTGAGTACTGGACTCGCGGCGGCACTCAAGACTTTGGCGCGCACCATTCGTTGCCTCACGCAAAAATCTAATCGAAAATGATCGGTTGTTTTCACTCTCACCCTAAGCTAGAATCCGAATGAGCGTTTCAGTGCCCGAGAGGCGCGCGATTCGCCGCCGCCCAACTTCTCAGGAAAGGTCTAGCATGAAACTTCAAAATCGAACCTGGTTGCTGGTCGTAGCACTGCTACTCCCAGTGACGTTTGCGGGCGCGCACTCAGGGCAGCGATCCGCCGGTCAGAGCGAATCTGACGCAACAAACCGTCAGAAGATCGCCGAGGACTTCGCCAGCGCCCTCGTTGTTGCGAAAGACAACTATGCGGGACAGGTCGATTACAACAAGGTGACCAAGACGTCGATCGTCGGCATGCTCCGGACTCTCGATCCTCACTCGATGTACCTCGATCGCCAGCAATGGAACGACTTTCAAAACGATCAACGGAGCCGGTATTACGGCATCGGGTCGACCATCGCGCAACGGAGCAACAAGGTCTATATCCTTTCTCCAACCGAAGGAACGCCGTCGTATCGCGCGGGGCTTCGATATGGCGACCAGATAACCGAGATCAACGGCGAGGCGACGACCGGCTGGAACGTAGCTCAGGTTCGCAGCAAGCTGCTGGGACCGGAGGGCACCGTCGTCAACTTCAAGATCGCACGAGCGGGCGCAGCCGCGCCGATCGAGTTCAAGCTCTCGCGCGGGGCAGTGCCGCTGCCTTCCATTGCTAACTATTTCATGTTTGGGAACGGCATCGGCTATGTGAACCTCGAGCGAGGCTTCAACACCACGACCTACGACGAGACGCGCTCGGCGCTGATGGATTTGCGCAAGCAGGGGATGACTTCGCTAGTGCTGGATCTGCGCGGCAATCACGGCGGGCTTGTCGATCAAGCTTCCAAGGTCGTAAACACATTTCTATATCGCGGCCAGAAGATACTGTCGATGCGAGGCAGACCGGCGGTCTTTCCGTCGCGCGATTTTACCGCGAACAACACCGCGCCCGACGACTATCCAATCGTTGTGTTGGTTGACCGCGGAACCGCATCGGCCGCTGAAATCGTCGCCGGCGCTCTGCAAGACCACGACAGAGCGAGAATTGTGGGCGAAAGCAGCTTTGGCAAGGGACTCGTACAGAATCCATTTACTCTTGCCGATGGATCAGCGCTGATATTGACGACCGGTCATTACTACACGCCGAGCGGGCGGCTGATCCAGCGCGAGTACACCGGGCGTTCGTTCTACGACTATTATCTAAGGCGGGGCGACAAGGAAGCCGTCGTCAAAACCGATGAGCGGCATACCGATGCGGGTCGAACCGTTTACGGCGGTGGAGGCATCGAGCCGGACGTGCTGGCTAAGATAAGGCTTACCCCGCGTGAGCTCGAGCTTCAGAACTTCTGGCGCGACCCGGTTTTTCAGTTCGCGCAGTGGCTGGTGGCGGGTCAGGTTGCGACGCTGGCCGACTTCAAAATGGACCGGCCTCCGGATCATCATCACCGCCTGGGGGCTAACGAATACCCGATCGATGATAAGGTGCTTGCAGCATTCAAAATATTTCTTAAAGAGCACCGCGAGTTGAAGGTCGATCCATCACGCGTCGATAGGGAAGCGGACTTCGTCAAACGAGGAATCCGCTACGAAGTAGTGACCGCGGCGTATGGGATTGAAACGGCTTACCAAATTCTGCTCGACGCGGATGAGCAAGTGAAGCGCGCGATTGCGGAGATACCCACGGCTAAAATCATGGCCGAAGACATTCGGCGGTTGCGCGCGGCAGCGCGAGACGGCGAAGTTCGGAGGAATTAGACTCCCGCAAGCACGGCAGCGATTCGAGTATGTCAATTAAAGCGGCCCGGGCTTTTGCCCGGGCCGTTTTGTTTGCATCACGGCCAAAACGCCATGGCAGAACAGTTGTGCGACCAAACTCCTTTCAGGTAAGATGGCCAATAGGTGCTCGCGACGAAGTCCCATGATCGGCGTTGACTGCCATCAGTTTGGTTGGGAGATGAAGACACAGATGAAACTCAGGAATCGATATTGGCTGCTTGCTCTTGCGCTCGTGATTCCGGTGACCTTTGCCGGCGCTCATCCCGCTCAACGGCTCTCGAGCCAGGATGATGATGAAGTAGTCACGAGAAAGAAAATTGCGGAAGACTTCGCCGGCGCGCTGCTCGTCGCGAAGGACCATTACGCCGGCCAGATTGACTACGACAAGCTGACCAAGGGCTCGATCCTCGGGATGCTTCATACGCTCGATCCTCATTCGAGCTACTTCGACCGGAAGGAGTGGGAAGCGTTTCAGAACGAGCAGCGCAGCCGTTACTCGGGCATAGGTTCGACGATTGCGCAGCGAAATGGCCGCGTCTACATTGTGTCACCCTTTGCCGGAACGCCCGCGCATCGAGGAGGCATCCGTTACGGCGACCAAATCGTCAACATCAACGGGGAATCGACCGAGGGATGGAGCTCGCTCCAGGTTTCCAACAAACTGATCGGGCCTGAAGGCACGCCTGTTACGGTCAAAGTCGCGCGAGCGGGCGCTAAAGATCCCGTCGAGTTCAAGTTCGTACGAGAGGCTGTGCCGCTGCCATCGATAACCAACTACTACATGAATGCCGATGGAGTCGGCTACATAAACCTGGATCGCGGATTCAACACGACGACCAGCGACGAGATGAGAGAAGCGTTGCAGGAGCTTGAACGCCAGGGGATGACCTCGCTGATCCTCGATCTGCGCAACAACCGCGGCGGTTTGGTCGACCAGGCGAAGAAGATCTCCAATATCTTCCTGTACCGCGGCCAGAAGATAGTTTCG
>Ga0193727_1000136_pt1 | contig 24281 bp, 24 predicted proteins | sample H2c2metaG_FD_143051 | JGI IMG/M metagenome (GOLD analysis project Ga0193727, IMG submission 143051) | Soil microbial communities from a riparian zone of the East river system, Colorado, United States - H2c2 | ecosystem: Environmental > Terrestrial > Soil > Riparian zone | place: USA: East River...
CATCGGTGGGTTCCCAATTCAGAACCGTCGTAGTGTCGGAGATATTCGGCAGGTCGAATTTCCTGATTTCGTCGAAGCCTTTCACCATGTTGCCGAGGTAGCGGATGCGAATCGCGTCGGGTGCGTAGAAGGACATCCAGCCATCGATTCCCCGGGCGTGGGTCGCGACCGCAAAATCGCGGTCGGCCTGCATGAGCGACCCTTCTGTGGCGCCGCTCGGAGAGTCGCTCTTGTTGACCGTCACAGTGCACGCCGTCGCCAGCAAACCGAGAGCGAGAATGACGAACGACCGCTTCATCATGTACCTCCGTTGTTGTTTTGCATGATCTGTGGCTCACCGTTCGCGAGCCTGGCCAAAACAGATATCAGTTGGCCCGCAGAACCGCCACCACTTTCACGGCTTTGGCACCCGGGATAGGTTTGCGGTTCGCGGCGGAGGAGCCGCATCTCATTCTGCTGGAGCGCACATGGCGGAAGTGTTTGCGCGAGAGCTGCTCGCGGGGAAAAATGCGATTGTCACCGGGGGTGGGAGCGGCATCAATCTCGCGATCGCCCACCGCTTCGCTCAGAACGGCGCCAAGGTCGCGCTCATCGGGCGGACGAAGGAGAAGCTCGATTCCGCGGCCGACGAAATCCGGAAAGCCGGCGGCACTGCTTCAGGTCATCCCGCCGACGTGCGCGATTACGACGCCCTCTCGGCCGCGATAAAATCGGCGCGAGAGACGCACGGTGAAATCGATCTGGTCGTTTGTGGCGCAGCGGGAAATTTTCCGGCGCCAGTGCTCGGGATGTCCGCGAACGGGTTCAAGGCGGTGATCGACATCGACCTGCTCGGAACGTTCAACACCTGCCGATCGGTGTTCGAGCATCTGAGGCGGCCGGGCGCATCGATCATCAATATCTCGGCGATGCAGGCGTTCACGCCGATGCCGATGCAGGCGCACGTCTGCGCCGCGAAAGCCGGCGTGGACATGCTCACCAAATGCCTCGCGATCGAATGGGGAGTCGAGGGTGTGCGCGTCAATTCCATTGCGCCCGGCGCGGTCGACGACACCGAAGGAATGAAGCGACTAGCGCCGACGCCAGAGATAAAAAAACAGGTCGCGCGAGGCATTCCTCTCAAGCGGTTCGCCACCAAGGACGAGATCGCGGATCTCGCGCTGTTCCTGTGCAGCGATGCGGCGAGTTTCATCACAGGCGCCGTAGTGGTCTGCGACGGTGGACAATCATTGGCCGGGCTCGGCATCAGCATGATGGCCGCGATGCAGCCGCGCCCGTGAGCGAAATCCGCCGGCTCGCGGTCTTCTGCGGATCAAATCCTGGCGCGCGCCCCGAGTACGTGCAGTCGGCGCGCTCCCTCGGGAAGCTGTTGTGCGAGCGGGGGATTGGAGTTGTCTACGGGGGGTCGAGCGTCGGGCTGATGGCGGCTCTCGCCGACACCATGCTGGACGAGCAGGGCGACGTCATCGGCGTGATTCCCCGCATGCTGGTCGAGCGCGAGGTGGCGAACCGGGCGCTGACTGATCTGCGTGTCGTGGAATCAATGCATGAACGCAAGGCGTTGATGGCCGAGCTGGCCGACGGGTTTGTCGCACTACCCGGCGGAATCGGGACGCTGGAGGAATTCTTCGAGATCTGGACGTGGGCCCAGCTCGGCATGCACGACAAGCCGTGCGCGTTGCTGAACGTCGCCGGCTATTTCGATCCGCTCCTCGAGTTTCTCGATCGCGCGGTGGAGGAGAAATTCGTGCGCGAGGTGCATCGGAAGATGGTGATCGTTGAGAGCGATCCCGTGGCGCTGCTGTCGCGATTCGAAGCTTATGAGCCGCCGCGAGTGGTGAAGTGGATCAACGCGGGGACGATCTAGACTCTTAGCTCGCTTCGACCTGCATCGCTGTTTGCGGTCGGTGAGGATGTCCTCTTCGGGGCAGAGCCGATCGCTCGCCTGTCGATAGTGCGCGTCCCGCGCACAATCGACAGACTCGTCTCCGGATGCCCCTCCGAGGACATCCTCACCTCCCTAGTACGGTGTCGTAAGTGCGCGGGGAATCAGCTCTTTTGTTACTTGGCGGGCAACGCGTATCCGAGGACGTGTGCCCGCCACGCTTGCCCGATTTCCGTCCATGGCATACCGAGGGCCTTTTCCAGGCCCGCGCGGAGCTGGGCGGTCGTCCGTCCACTTGCCATCAGTGCTTTTAGAGCGGCGATACCACCGTGCTGGGAGGTCATTTCAACTAGCGCAGCACCGGCCGGTCTCGTTCCCAAGTCATGGTCCTTGACGGTCAAAACGGAATCAAGTGTGATCGTCGGGTTTGCACCGAGGAACGCGGCGTAGTCTCTCATCACTTGCGGGAACGATTTCCCCAGCGATCCTCCGAACCACGTTGCAGTTCCTTCGTTGACGATTTCCGTGGTGTTAGGGGTCCAGGTCAGGGGGGCCAACGCTGAATGCGTCAGCTCGTGACGGTGATTCTCGCCGAAGACAGAGCTGCCGACAAGTATCATCTGCCTGCCGGGATCGGAATACGATGCCTGCTCTCCTCCCACTATGAAGTCGAGGCCGAGGATTCGATGGATTTCTTCGGGAGTGTCGGTGACATAGTAGTCCAGATTGGTGATGGGCTGCACGCCGAACGCAACCGCGACCGAATCCGCGAATCTCACCGCGTTTCTCGCCTTCCCTTCATCGAAGGTATGACCGGGCTGAACGATGTAGTTGACATGTCCAACCAGGTGTCGCTTCCAGTCGCGAGTCAATCGAGGCAACGCGTTTGCAAATACCCAATGACCGTTCTCACGAATGGCGTAGACGCGCGTCAGCGCGATTGGCTTGACGTCGTTCGTCGGCCCGTCTGTGGAAGCGAACAGCGTTCTTACCACATACTCGTCGCTCACTCCGGGCTGGGCGAGCTGTATGGATAGCACGGTGGCGGGGAATCCCTGATACGCGTAGCCACCTGCTACGTCGTATCGAGACCACTTTCGCTGTTCCGCCGCGGACCAAAACTTTGTTGGCGACTGTCGCGTGGCATCCGAACGGAGGTAATCACGCCAGGCTCGGTAGATCTCTGGTACTGGGCCTTGCGTCGTGTAATTGCCCGAGCCCGTGGAGGAAGTATCGATTCCCCACCCGGGAACAACACGAACTGAATCCTGAGCGTGGACCACACCTGAAAAGACCACGTGAGATGTAACCGCGAGTCCGAGGGACAGCACCTTCAGTGTTGTGCGCATGTTACTCCAATCTGTGAAGATCAACTCCAGGTCAACTCGTCGATCGACCGCGGCCAATCCTCTTTGAGTAATCGCGAGAGGGCGCGATCGGCGAGGAGCTTACCCTCGGTCTGGCAGCGGGGACAATAGTTCGTCTCGTTGTCGGCGTAGCGAATTCGCTGCACGGGTGTGCCGCACACCGGGCACGGCTTGCCAAACTTTCCGTGCACCGCCATGTCGTCGCGGAACGCGGTGACTTTTGCGGGGAAATCTCCCGCCGATTCCTTTCGAAGCTTTTCCGTCCATTCGATGAGCGTCGCGCGCGTCGCGTCGAACAGTCGCGCGAACTCTTCATCGGTGAGGCGTCTCGTGTGCTTTACCGGAGAGAGTCTGGCGCGATGGAGTATCTCGTCGGAATAGGCGTTGCCGATTCCACTGAACAGTCTGGGATCGGTGAGAGACCTCTTGAGCGTGTGGTTTTCCTGGACCAGCCGCTCGGTAAATTGCGCCAGGTTTGCCTCGAGAACCTCGAGTCCGCCTCGCTCGAACTGCTCCAGTGACTGCTCGCCGCGTACGAGCCAGAGCGAGGCTCGCCGTTTTGAGCCTGCCTCCGTGAGAATCAACGTGCCGGTCGGGAAGTCGAACGCCGCGAGCCCGATCTTACCCGGCACTTTCGTGCCGGTCGGCACCCAACGTAAACGGCCGGCAATCATCAGATGGATGACGAGGAAGAGATCATCCTCGAGCTCCAGGACAATTCGCTTTCCCATTCTCCGAACGCCAATGACGCGTTTTCCATTTGCCGCGGTGATGGGCGGATCGACTGAGCGGAGAAGAAATGGCTTGGGGATGCGTGTCCGCTCGAGCGGCTGCCCCGCGAGGCGAGACGCAAGTGCTTCGATGTAAACGGTAATATCGGGGAGCTCGGGCATTTGGTGGCTCGGTCAGCGGCGCTGGTCGGCCATCGCGGCCAGGAGATAGCTCAGATTTGCCGTCCCGTCCATGATGGGCTCATTCGTTGAATAGTCGCCGACGTCGTCGTGATACACGATGAAGCCGTTGTTGAACGGCGCGTACTCATCGGCGTCGTGCAGGCTGATGCCGAGAAGATTCCTGTAGATCGATGAGTAGACGGGTCCGTCGAGCAACGCCCCGGTCAGCTCGACGTGCATCTCTTTCGCGACGACGGAATGCGGATCGCGCGCGAAGACGCCGTCATGTGGAAGGCCGATCACCATCGAGACGCCCCATGGATTCGTGCCGAACAGCCAATCGAGCGCGGCCTGCTCGTACTCCCGAAACTGGTTGTCGCCCGTCATGCGGCGATACAGGTAGGCCTGCGTCGCAAAGGAGGCCATCAGGTTGTTCGAGCACCAGATGAATGGAATCCCGATCCGGAATCCGTTATCGGCGCGGCTCACGACCGCAGCCAGGCCCTTCCGGTAATATTCGGCGACGATCTTCCGGTCGGCGAGAGAGGCGTTGCGCCAGATCTCGTGGTGTCCGTTGTTGTGCCACGGAAACCACTGATAGTGCTTCGCGGTGTCGGACCCCATCCACGGAGTTACGGGTTCGCGCGACGCATACTCCAACGCATCGCGAAGGTAGGTTCGGTCGTGCGTCAGCGCGTAGAGCTCCGCCGCTGCGAGCTCCATGTCGTCCACCCAGTTGTCTTCCTCGTAATAGTACGGAGCACGTCCCGGCGCTCCCTGGCAAACGCCCGGGGATTTCTTGCCAACCGCGTACGCCGCCACCGCCCGTTGATGCAGCTTCGCAGCAAATGTTGAGTCGCGTTTCCCGTAAATCGATGCCGCAAGAGCGAATGCCGAAGCGTACTTGCCCGCGGTCGATGCGAGCCCGTCCGATCTGTTCTTGTACTTGAAGAGTCCCTGCGGCTTGCCGGTGCAGGGATACACGGGCCTTTCCTTTCCCTTGCCCCAGCCGTAGTCAGCCGAATCGTTGGGCGGAATGTCCCAGTAGGTATGATCGCGATCGTCGCCGAGCTGGTTGTACATCTCCGAGTCCGACGGAAACATGCGCACGAGCCACGCGAGGCCATGTCTCGCTTCGTCGAGGATGTCCGGAATGCCGTTGCTCTCCGGCAGTCCGCGCGAATCGAAGCGATCCGCAAAGGATGCCGGGTGATCGCGATACGCCATCAGCATCACGAACGTCGCGTTGGCTGATGTCATCACGTATTGCAGGTAATCCGAGGCATCCGCCCAACCGCCGGTAACCGGAACGAATTTGCCGGGACGCGCGGAGTCGTCGACAACGATTCCGTCGCGCGTGTGGACCACCGTCTTGAACAGCGGATTGAAGCCGGAGCGCTGCTCACGCATGTAGTAGAGCAGCGTATCAGCCGCGCCGGCATAAGCGCTCGCTCCAATACGAATCGTCGGGGAAATCACACCGCCGGCAGCCACGCGATACTCGCCCGGCGTTCTGATTGATGAGAAATCGAGGCGATAGTTGACCGCACACGGGCCAAACGGCTTCGCGAGCACCGCAGGGCGTTCGAGAATGTCCTTGCCGCGTGAGTCAGTGACGACGAAGTGGCGCAGCTCGAGTGGCGCCAGAGAGCACAAGACTGCGACCTTCGGCGCGCCGGGAGGGTATCCGAGCTGATTGACGCGAATCACCGCGGAGGGCGGTGATGCCGCTGCGATCTGCGCCAGGATCAGGAGCTCAACGAACGCCATGACGAGGAAAATAGATGGCCGGCAGAGACGACACTCCGGATCGGATTGTCATCGGTTCAAATGTCGTTGCCTCGAAGAGCGCGCGCAAAGTATTGATAGGCGGACTCCAGATGCTGTCGCCGGAGATAGTCGTTGCCCAGTCTCCGCCCGCCGTCGAGCGCGAGCACCACCAGCCGCGAAGCAATCCGGCGTATCTCGGGATCAGCCAATCCCAGTCGCCCCGCGCGCTCGAGCAGCTTTTCATTGGGCGCACCAATCAACTCCGTCGCTCGACGCGCGCACTCCTCGTCGTATGCAAGTCCAGTGACGAACACGACCGGCGCCGCGAGCCCATCGGGCTCGATCGCATCGGCGGATCTCAGCTCGAAGAATTCCTTGGGGCGCACTTCGGGGAAAAGAGTGGTGAGATGGAAGAGCCAGTCCTCTCGACCTATCGCCGGTTCGCTGATCCATTCGCGAAACGCGCGATACTCCGACCCGCGACCACGCATCGCGATCGCATCGAGCGCAAAGCGCAGGTATCGCTCGGCCGGCGCAGCCTCGTCGTAGATGATCCCCGTCCGCGAAGGGTCGAGGGTCCTCCAGAGCTGAGCGCGGTAGCTCGTCCCAGCGGTCGGCTTGCGCGCGTACTGCCGCGAGTTCGCGAAGAGGGCAACGACGATTGGCGCGAGACTGTTCAGTAGCCGCCACCTCGATTTGGGATCCTCTCCCCGCTCGAGATTTATCTGGAGTGCAGCGGTCTGGCGCATCATCTGGACGCCCGATGGCCCGATCGAGTCGAAGTAGGCCGTCATGCCGGCATATCGATCGCGCTGGAGCTGGAGCGGGACGGCATCAATGGCGTTGAAGGGGTCGACTCCGCGCGCGAGGAGCTCGATTCCCGCGCTCGACATCGCATCTCGCAGAACTTTCACCAGACTCTGCGTCGAGTCGATGATTTCCGACGCGGTCGGCTTGGCCGCAGTACTGATCTCTATCTGCCCGCCAGGCTCGAACGAGATGTGCCCTCCATCCTCCAGATCCCAGGATGGCGGATCCCCACGGTTCGATTGTTCGCGCCAGCCTTCGCGTTGCCCGAGGATCGACAGCACATCGGCCGTAGACCCGCGCTCGCCGTTGGTCGCGAGTGCGCGCGCGCGGGTTGCCTTGTGGATCGGAATCAGCTCCAGCTCGATACCGATCGCGCGCGGATTGGCCGATTTTATCGGAGCGAACAATCGGTGCCGGACATCGTCCAACAGCTCCGCTTCTTTGAGGCTCACGAGGCTAGCTCAGCCCTCCGCGCGGGCGAGCGCCAGGGCGAAAGAGCCATCATCCGCCGGCATCCACTTCTCGATCGAGAGACCCGACGCCGAGAGGATGTCGTCGAGCATCGGACGATCGTACTTGTAGCTCAGCTCCGTCCGGATGGTCTCGCCCTTCTGGAATGAGATCTCGCCGATCTCCGGGATCGTTACGGTGTGGGAGGTGCGGGCCACCAGATGCATCTCCACCCGATGGTGTTCGCTACTATAGAATGCGTGGTGCTCGTAGTCGCTCACTGGGAAATTCGCCTTGAGCTCCCGGTTGAGGCGCTCGAGAACGTTCAAGTTGAACGCGGCGGTCACGCCCCTGGAATCGTTGTACGCCCGATTGATGACCGCCGGATCCTTGATCAGATCCGCGCCCAGCAAAAAGCGATCGCTCGGACCCATCTCGCCCGCGATGTGAGAGAGCAGCCGGATTGCCTCTTCGCGCGGAAAGTTTCCGATCGTGCTTCCGAGGAAAGCAACCAGCGTCGGACTCGCGATTGGCGGAAGCGAGAAGTGCTCGGTGATGTCGGACACCACCGGCATGATCTGGATGTCCGGGTAGTCTATCCGCAGCTGAGCAGCCGTGGCTTTCAGGAAGTCTTTGCTGACATCGATCGGGACGTAGCACTCCGCGCATCCACTCGAGCGCATCTGATCGAGAATGATGTGAGTCTTCGTCGCGCTTCCGGCCCCGAGCTCGACGAGCGAGCAGGGATGCACCGAGTCGATGATCCCGGCGATACGCAGCTCGAGGAGTGATCGCTCAGCGCGCGTGAGATAATACTCGGGAAGCTGAGTGATCTCCTCGAACAGCTCGGAGCCCCGCTCGTCGTAGAAATACTTGGGTGAGAGCTGCTTGGGCGATCTCGAGAGCCCACGGCGCACGTCCCGCACCATCTGCGGGTGCGGGCGCGGCACTGTGTAGGGTGGCGTGCCGCCGACAACATTGGAAACGCGATCGCCGTTCTTCATTCGTCCCGCGCGCAGCGAAATCCGCTGAAAATCTGCCGCCTGATCGGGTAGTCCCAGTTCCTGAATGTGTTGCGGATGGCGCCCGGTCTGGTGGCCCACGACCCGCCCCTCAGGACTTTGTAGTCAGGGCCGAAGAATTCCTCCGAGTATTCCTTGTACGGAAAGCTTTCAAATCCGGGATACGCACTGAAATCGCTCGACGTCCATTCCCAAACGTCGCCGATCATTCCATAGCAGCCGAGCGGTGACACATCGCGCTCGTATGTACAGATCGGCGCGGTATCGAACGCGAGCTGGTCGATGTTTGCAGATTTCGAATCCGCTGGAGAGTCACCCCAAGGGAAGGACTGCGCGCGCTGCGTCGATGGATTCCATGATGCCGCTGCTTCCCATTCGAACTCGGTGGGGAGTCGCTTGCCCGCCCAGGCCGCGAACGCTTCGGCTTCGTAATAGCAGACGTGGCAGACGGCGCGTGTGGGATCCAGCGGGCGCGTGATGTCCATCGTTCTGGTGATCCAGCCATCATCTGCCCTGCTCCAGTACTTTGGCGACACCGCCCCGGTCTCTGCCTGCCACCGCCGCCCCGCATCGGACCAGAATTCTTTTCGCTCGTACCCGTTGTTGTTCATGAACTCCAGGTATTGAGCGTTCGAGATCGGATAACGATCGATCAGGAATGGCGGCAGATCGATCAGATGCTCCGGCCGCTCATTGTCGTATGCGGCGCTCCGGTCGTTTGTGCCGATCGAAACCTTGCCGCCGGCGAAAGAAACCATCTCGGGCCAGGAGGGCGTGCACGCCGCAAATGAAACCTGCCGGGGAGCGCGATAAGGCTCTCCCTTTTTGAGCTGCAGTGTCTGAAGAATCGTTTCGTTGTGCTGGTATTCGTGCTGGAGCACCATGTTGTAGACGTAGGCGTCCCGCAGCAGCGGATTCCGTTCGTCGAATTCCACTGAGTTGAGCCGGTCGAGGACGCGGCCGCGAATTTCCCGCAGGCGCTTCGTCATTTCCGCGAGTGTCGGAAGCGCGAGTGAGGCGCGCGTCGCGCGCGGATGCTCGAACGGATTGTAAAGCCCGGGCATCTCCGAGAACTCGATCGGGCCATCGAGATTCTGGGTTAGCCAGAGCTCCTCGAAGTGCGCGATGTGCCCGACATCCCAGATGATCGGACTCATGAGCGGATCGTGCTGTTGATGCAGGTCTTCGTCCGACAGCACGGAAACGAGCAGCAGCGTTCGCGCACGCGCCTCAGTCAGGAGATCGGCGATCTCCTGCTTGGAGGGACGAGCAGTGCGAGGTTCGGGTATTGTTAGGCGGGATGCAGTCATGGAAGGAGAAACGCGGACGGGCAACAACTGCAATCATACTGCCGTCCCCGAAACTTGCTAGCGGACTAAGCGTGCCTACGTTATAGCGCGCAGCCCCCGACGCTCCCGATCTTCAACCCCAACATGTAGTTACGAAGCCTTGTAATGAGGCGTACACTCTTGTCGCAGCACCTTCACCCGAAAACTCACGAAATGGCCGAGCAGAGAATCGCACTCGTAACAGGTGGCAACCGCGGAATCGGGCTGGAGGTTTGCCGCCAGCTTGCCGCACTCGGCATCAAAGTGATCCTGGGATCACGCGATGCCGCGAAGGGAGCCGCCGCCGCACGAGAGCTGATTGCCGAGGGGCTACCCGTCGAAGCGCGCCACCTCGATGTCTCGAGTGCCAAGAGCATCAGTGAATGCATGAACTGGGTACGGCGCGATGTAGGTCGTCTCGACATCCTGGTGAACAACGCCGGAATCATGATTGAGGAAGGCGATGCGGACCCGCTCGAAGAAATCGAGATGATTCGGGAGACGATGCAGACCAATGTCTACGGTCCCTTTCTCCTGTCGCGCCTTGCGATCCCGATCATGAAGAGCCGCCGCCATGGTCGCATCGTCAATCTCTCTAGCAGCATGGGGTCTCTCGCCGAAATGGGCGCCGGATACATCGCCTACAGGCTGTCGAAGGCGGGGGTCAACGTGGTTACGCGAGTGATTGCCGCAGAAACCGAAGGGATGGGAATCCTCGTGAACTCGGTTGACCCGGGATGGGTACAGACAGCGATGGGGGGAAGCGGAGCAACCCGCACCGTTGAGAAGGGCGCCGAGACAGTCGTTTGGCTCGCAACTCTCGCGGACAGCGGTCCTACCGGGGCGTTTTTTCGCGATCGAAAAGCGATAGCGTGGTAGAATTGCACCCGCTGTTGTTCGGGAATAGGTTTTCGGTCGACGCGTAACATGGCGAATCCAACGGCAGTTGCATTCAATCCAGCGGGCCGTCACAGCCCGCTGATCAGCTTCTTTGAGCGTGTGCCCATCATTGCGGGTGGCACCGTAGCGATCCTTGGTGCGGCGGCGCTCGCGGCCTGGGCTCTTAATAGTCCGCTCGTCACAACGCCCTCGACTGGCGGATATCCGATACTTCCGCTGATGGCGCTGTGCTTCGTGCTGGCGGGTGGTGCGCTTACGATGGCAGTACGTCCGAATCGGACGGCAAAAACGGAAGCCGTTCAGCAGACGCTCGCCGCGCTCGTTGCCACGATTGCCGGCCTCACTCTCTACGAGTATCTGCGCGGCAGCGAATCCGGTTTTGACCTGCTGTTGTTCGGAGACAAGCTCAAAAAGGTCTCGAACTACCCTGCGGGACGCATCTCGATTAACAGCGCCGGCAGTCTGCTGCTTTTCGCGCTCGCGCTGCTCTCGATCCCACACGACCGGAGAAAGCACGATCTCCGCGCGCAGATGTTCGCGACGCCGGCCATCCTCATCGCGCTTCTCGCGATTCTCGGCTATCTCTTCGGCGTCAAGGGCATGAACAGCCTGTCGCAGTCGTCCGGCATGGCGCCGTGGACGGCGATTGGCCAGCTGATACTCGGCCTCGGGATTCTTGTTGCGGTGACGGAACGCGGCGTCGCCGTGCTCCTCATGGACGACGGTCCGGCGGGCGTGCTCACGCGAAGGCTCCTGCCCGCCGCGCTACTCGCGCCGATCGTGCTCGGCGTGGTCAGGATACTGGGCGAGTCAGCCGGAATCTATGAGTCCGAGTTCGGCGCATCGCTGTTCGCGGTCGCCAGCATCCTGACTTTCGTGGGCCTGGTACTCTGGTCGGCCCGGGTGCTCCGCAACACCGACAAGGAGCGCATGGATCTGCTCGCGCTGGAGCAGCAGGCGCGCGCCCACGCGGAGCAGGCGCGGAACGAAGCCGAAGCCGCGCGCGCGGAGGCCGAGCGGGCGAACAACAGCAAGACGGACTTTCTCGCCGTCATGTCGCACGAGCTGCGCACACCGCTCACGGCGATCATGGGGTACGAGGAGCTTCTGTCCGATGGCATCACGGGGCCGGTGACGGAGCTTCAGCGTCAGCAGCTCGGAAGGATCAACGCCAGCGCGCGTCATCTTCTTGGTCTGATCGACGAGATTCTCACGTTCGCCCGGGTGGAAGTCGGGCACGAGCGCATCAGGTGGGAGTCGATGTCGGTCAACCACACGCTCGCCGACGCGGCGGCACTCGTCGAGCCAATGGCAGCGGCGAAGAGCATCGACTTCATCGTCGAGCTGCTCGACGAGGATCAGTCGATCCAGACGGACGGCGCGAAGCTGCGGCAGATGCTCGTCAACCTTCTCTCCAACGGCATCAAGTTCACGGATAAAGGCGAGGTCCGGGTCCGCTGCTCGGAGAGAAATGGAATTCTGGAAGTGAGCATCGCGGACACCGGTGTCGGGATTGCGGCCGAGAGCATCGAGGAGGTCTTCGAGGCGTTCTGGCAAGCGGAGCAGACCGCCACCAGAAAAACGGGCGGCACCGGACTGGGGCTAAGCGTGACCAGAAAGCTCGCGCGCCTGCTCGGTGGCGATGTGACTGTCGCGAGCAAAGTGGGGGCCGGTACGACTTTTCTGTTGACGTTGCCGATGAAGGCGCCGGCGGGCGAAGTAATTCGCCGCCGTGATACACCGACGACGCCTACGAACCCCGTTCACGCGCTCCACATCTAGCGCTGGCTAGCGCGCGCCGACGTTCACGTCCGGCTCCGACGTCACGGGTGCGCCTGCTTCCTCGAGTGGCGCCACGAAATTGTAGAGCTTGAGGCGCAGGTTTCCGCGTGGGCCGAGCGTTTCATCGTGCTCGTAGAGAGTCACGGAGCAGTTCGCGATCTCGGCTTTCTTGTCGATGGCGAGCAGCTCTATTTCTGTGAGGTGCTCGAGGATGTAGCGCATGCAGAGCACGACAACCGCGTGGCAGACGATGAGTACGCGCTGGCCGCAATACTCGCGCGTGATCATCTCAGTCGCACTGCGGAGCCGGAGGATGACGTCGCACCAGCTCTCTCCTCCCGGCGGCCGGTGGTAGAACTTGCCGAGCAGGCGGCGGAACTCGGCCTGATCGGGGTGGATGTCCTTGACGCCGATGTGGGTGAGGCGGTCGAGGATTCCGAACTCCTTTTCGCGGAGTCGCTCGTCGACGACGAGCGAGTATGAATCGTCGTGAATTCCGGCGGTCTTGACGATGAGGCCGGCGGTGTGCCGCGCGCGAAGATAGGGGGAAGTGAGGACGATGTTGGGGCGCTCTTCCGGCGGAAGAGTACGCACCCAGTTTCCAAGCGCGATCGCCTGGCGCTCCCCCCGGTCTGAGAGCGGGACGTCGACGTCGCGAATATCCAGAGCGATCATTGGATGGCCGGCCTCGAGCGCCTTGGTGCGCGCGACATTTCCGGCCGATTCGCCGTGGCGGACGACGTAGAGCAGGTCGGGCCAGATCTGGGTTGACTTCACGCGCGAAAAGAGGTCAAGGAGCGTACCATGTTTTCGGGGACGATAACGTTTCGAGGCTGTGTATGGTGGTGCGAACCTTGTAGCACGCTTCGGGCATGAGATCAACGCCCGAACAGCACGATCCTGATTGGCCGCGCTATCCGGAAACTATTCTCACCTTCTCAACGAAGCCGCTGGTGGAAATAGATCTGCGCGAGATTCCTTCCGCGCGCTCTCTCGCTGACCTCGAGGCGGCAGGCTTCGGCCAATCTTTCGCGGTAATGACGGCATTTGATCCAATGGGGCGAAATCTGTCGCGGGCAGAAAATGAGAAACGGCAGCGCGACCTCGATGCGCGACTTGCAGCGGAGGGATACAAGTTCGCGCACGTGGATGCGTGCTCTCCAGATCGTTCGCACTGCGAGGGCAGCGTTGCCGTGGTGATGCCGCAAGAAAGGGCGATCGAGCTCGCGCGGGAACTGGAGCAGGTCGCGATTTTCTGGTTTGACGGGAAGCTATTCTGGATACTGGGAGTGACCGTCCAGAGTGATCCTTTTGTGTTGCCGCGGAGCTCGTAAAAAAAAGCCCGGAGCTGCCAGCTTAAAGCCGACAGCTCCGAGCAAGGTGTTCAGTTTGGCGTTAGATCAGGTCAGGGGCTTATATCGATATCCGTAAACACCGCCCTTCGCCGACGTGATCTTGAACTTCTCGGTCTTCTTCGGCGCGACGGGGCCCACCGTCGCAGTTTCCGTTGAAACGACGGTCCCGGTCTTGTCCAGGAACTCCACGTTCACTGTGTAGGTCTTGGCCGCCGTCCCGCGGTTCTCGATCGTTCCGCCCAGCATCGTCTGGTCCGGCCGGCGTGTGAACTCTGTCACCGCCAACTTCACCGGCGCGTTCTCCGATTTGGCGTTGAAGAAGATGAGCGAGTCCGTGTAGATCTTCTGCAGTTTCTTGTCCTTCGTTCCCTTGTACAGGCCCTGGTACGCGAAGGCGTAGAGCAGCGGATTATCGGGGTTGCTCGGATCGAGTGTGATCAACTTATCGATCAGCGGAAACGCCTTTGGGAATTCGTTGTTCTGGATGTACGTCGCGGCCAAATTGTTGATCGCGTCGCGCGAGTAGGGATTCTGCGCAAGCGCCGCATCGAAAAGCTTGACGGCGTCGGCCGGATGCCCGTTGCGGGTCGCGACCACGCCGGCATGAACCAGAGTCAGCTCACCGTACTTGGATGGATTGGCGAGCAATGGCGCGTAGACCGCGGGGATGGACACGCTGTCGCCGGCGGCTATGTACATGCGCGCCACGTTGTCGATCGCGTCGGCGAGTAGAAGATCGTTGTTGGCAACCGCGATGTAATCCTGCCAGGGCTTGATCGACTCCTTCGCGGCCGCTCGCTTGGCGGCGCCGGTCGCGGCATCTGCCTTGTCGGAACCGGCGGATGCGATCTCGTACAGCGTCTTGACGCGAACATCCGCGTACACAGTGTCAGTCCCTGCGGCATCCAGCGTCTGCTTCCAGTAATCGTTCGCGGCCGCGGCGTTCTTCCGGCTCTGTGCGACTGAGCCAAGGACGGAATAGGCGTAAGGCGCCTTACGGTCGAGCAGCAAGGACCTCTTGGCCAGTATTTCTGCCGAATCCAGCTGTCCCGCGTTCAATGCGGTGATTGCCGCGTTGAGCGTGTTGAGCCAGGGTTTCTGCTGGCGCCACTGCCTGATCGCGGGGATGCACTCGGGCGCGGCCTTCTCGACCAGCGAAAACGCGGAATCCGCCGCCACGTAAACGTCGATCGTGCCGGTGGGATTGTTCGTCATTCCGAGCGCGCTGCGCGGCGCGACCGGGAGTGCGTTGGGCTGCATCAGATAGATGATGTAAGCCTCACCACGCAGGTAGTTGCGCGCCGTCGGGTTGTCGGTGCCGTTGTCCACGAGTCTCAGCACTTCCTGCACGTCGCGCGTCGAAGTTCCCTTCTCAACGGTGGAGATGGCGCGCGTCATCGAGAACTGGGCCTTGGCGATGTCACCCTTCGTGTTGGCGGTGGGATCGCAGGTCGCCGCATTCTGGGCCGCGAGGGGGGCGGCCGCAACGACGCCGATCGACAGGGCGGCCGCAAACCTGTTCAATAAAACTCTCATCAAGGATCTCCCTGACTTGTAATGAAAAAAGGGTGGGCTGGAAATACGTCGCATAATATACCCATCCGTTGGCAACGTTCCGCGCCTCGGGGCCGGCGTGGTCGTCGTTCTTGCGGGGAAGGCGAAGCGGGAAGCGGGACCCACGGCCGCAGATGCCTTAGCTGCGGCTCTGGGCCGCTTCTTTTACCAGCTCCAATGCGCGCTTAGCGTGCGCTTCGGTCGTGTGGATGTTCCCAATCGCGATTCGGAGGGCATAACTCCCCCGCACGCGGGTGTGCGAGAGATACACCTCGCGGCCCTCGATGATCTTTGCCAGAACCCGGGTGTTGTGGTCGTCCAGCTCGCGGCCGCTCATGCCGGGCGGGCGGTGCCGGAATACCACGGTCGAGAAGTTGACCTCCGCCATTCGCTCGAGCTCAGGATCAGCGTCTATCCACTCCCCGAGCCGGCGGGCGATTCGAATGTGCTCCCTGATCAGCGAGCGCAGCCCCTCCACGCCAAAGTTCCTGATCACGAACCACAGCTTGAGCGCGCGGAAGCGCCGGCCCAGAGCGACCCCATAATCCATGAGATTCGCGACAGCCTCGCCTTCGCTCACGACGAGGTAGTCGGGAATGTGCTGGAAGGCGCGCTTGAGCAGATCAGGTCGACGAGTGTACAGCACCGAACAATCCATCGGGGTGAACAGCCACTTGTGTGGATTCACGACCAGCGATTCCGCCCGCTCGCATCCGTCCAGCACGTGCCGCATCTCGGGCAGAATCGCGGCCGTGCCACCATACGATGCGTCCACGTGCAGCCACATCCCGTGCTTTTCGCAGATCTCCGCAATGGCGGGGACCGGATCGATCGCGGTCGTCGACGTGGTTCCCACCGTCGCGACAACCGCCAGCGGTATGATCCCGGCGCGCCGATCGTTCTCGACCGCCGCGGCAAGCGCTGCCGCGTCCATCCTGAGCGCCGAATCGGTAGGAATTTTTCGGAGCGCCTCGAGACCGAATCCGAGCGTCATCACAGCCTTGTCGACGCTCGAGTGCGCTTCTTCCGAACAGTAGATCACCACCTTCGGCAGATCCGCTCTCCCCGACATGCCCTCCTCGCGAATACGGAGCTCCGGGCGCATCTCCCGCGCGGCCGCGAGCGCATAGAGTGTGTTCGAGGACGCGGTGTCAGCGATCTCTCCGAACAAGCCGTCCGGCAAACCGAGCATCTGCCGCAGCCAATCCAGCGTCAGCAGCTCGAGCTCTGTGGCTGCCGGACTCGTCCTCCAGAGCATCGCGTTGACGTTGAGTGCCGCGGTCAAAGCTTCGCCGAGGACTCCGGCGGCGGTCGAGGAATTCGCGAAGTAGGCCATGAACGCCGGATGATTCCAATGCGTAACGGCCGGGACGATCAGCTTCTGGAAATCGCCGAGGATTGCGTCCATCGACTCACCCTGCTCGGGTGGCGATTGGGGGAGTGATTGGCGAACATCTCCCGGCCTGACCGAGGACAGCACAGGCCATTTTTCCGGCGCGTCCAGGTAGTCCGCTATCCAGTCGATCACGGCATGACCGTGCTTCCGGAATTCAGCCGGCGACATGTCGGAAACGCTCCGCCCCGATGGCGACAGCGGCTGGGCGATCGGCGTCGGCGTCTGAATCGGCTGTTTTGCCGATGGCGGTGGCTTCATCGCCACAAATATAGAGTTTCCATGGCAGCGGGACGGCGTCGCGCACCGCCCATATATTTGGCCGAATGCCCCGCAACCCGATCGTATTGATCCACGGGTATTCCGACGATGGCGCCGCGTTCAAGACGTGGGAGCGCATCCTCGAGCAGCGCGGCTACGATGTGCGGATGATCCACGCCTGCAGCTACCGGTCGCTCACCAACGAAGTCACGATCAAGGACATCGCGGAGGGATTCGACCGCGCGCTCCACATCCGATCCGGACTCGACGCGGACCAGCCATTCGATGCAATCGTGCATTCGACAGGCATGCTCGTGATACGAGCCTGGCTCACAGCATACGCGGGCCGGCGCGATCGATTGAAGCATCTCATCGGCCTCGCTCCCGCCACCTTCGGCTCGCCGCTCGCCCACAAAGGTCGCAGCTGGCTCGGCGCGCTCTTCAAGGGGAATCGTCAGCTCGGTCCCGATTTTCTCGAAGCGGGAGACAGAGTTCTCGACGCCCTCGAGCTCGGCAGCCGCTTCACCTGGGATCTCGCTCATCTCGACCTCCTCGGCGACGAGACCTTCTACGGACCAACGCGACGCACTCCCTTCGTCTTCATTTTTTGTGGCAACACTGGTTACGGCGGATTGCGCCAACTTTTCGACGAGCCTGGCTCGGACGGCACGGTGCGATGGGCATCCTGCCCGCTGAATACGAGAAAGATCGTCCTCGATCTCACGGTCGATCCCGCGCGCGAAGGATCCGAGAAACGAATGTCGGTCGCGGACTGGAAGAACATCGACATCCCGCTCATCCCGATCGAGGGGAAGAATCACGGGACGATCCTGTCGGAGCCGGGAGACGAGCTGGCTGACCTGGTCGACAGCGCCCTTCAGGTTACGAGCGGCCCGACGTTCACGCAGTGGATAAGCGATGCTACGAAGAAGACGCAGAAAGCGCTCGCGAAAATCGCCGAGTGGCAGCAGTTCGTGGTGCGCGTCGTGGACGAGAGGGGTGATCCGGTTCCCGATTACAACATCCAGCTGTTCAAACGCGCCACCGGTGCCGGAGCGGACAAGAGCATCCAGCAATTCAATCTCGAGGTCCATACCTACAAAGGCGATCCCAGCCTCCGGTGCTTTCACGTCCGCCTCGAGGATCTCGACTACAAGAAGCTGCCAAACCTGTGGATGCGGATCATCGCTTCGTCCGGCTCACTGCTCGTTGGCTATCAGGGGTTTGGCAGCGAAAAATTGCCCGATTCGCCCGTGCTCGCTCGCGACGCAAAATGGGACGCGACACTCGACATCTCCTCCCTCCCCGCTGACACCGGGATCAAGTTCTTTTATCCGTTCACGACGACACTGATCGAAGTCAAGCTCAATCGCGAGCCTCTTCCACCTACGGGCAAGAATGAAGTCGCCTGGTTCTAGCGCCTTCGGCCGAAAGGCAGTTGCGCATCTCAGAAAGGTCGATCCCGCGCTGGCACAGGTGATCGACAAGGTCGGCAGCTACAAGGGGTGGCCGTCGAGCACTGGCACCCATTTCGACGCGGTGTGCCGCTCGATCGTTTTCCAGCAGCTCTCGGGCAAAGCCGCTGGAACGATCCACGGGCGCTTCCAGGGATTGTACGGTGGAAGAACGCCGCTGCCGGCAGAACTGGCATCCGCAACCGACGAACAGCTTCGCTCGATCGGATTGTCGCGCCAGAAATCCGCGTATCTGAAGGACCTTGGCTCTCGGGTTGCATTAGGGGAATTGCCGATCGAGACGCTTCACGAGCTGAGCGACGAGGAGGTCATCGCCGCGCTGACGCAGGTCAAGGGCATCGGCCGGTGGACGGCGCAGATGTTCCTGATGTTCAGGCTCGGCCGGCCCGATGTATTGCCAGATCTGGATCTGGGCGTGCAGAAAGGAATTCAGAGGACGTATCGCTTGCGCAAGCTTCCGACACCGGAACGAGTAAAGAAGATCGGGGCCAAATGGGCGCCGTATCGCACCGTTGGGTCGTGGTATATGTGGCGGCTTCTGGACTTACCGAAGCCGGTTCCCCGCTCGGGAGGCTGATTGGCGGACGCGATTGTGACGATCGCCGATGAGTCCGCGCAATCGCGTGCTTACGACGACGCGCTGTCGCGCTGTCGTGTTGTCCTCGCGGCGCTGTTCGGCGAACCGCGCGGGCGTCCGTTCGACGTAAAATACTGGGACGGCTCGATCGACCACGGGGCTGACCCACGACCGCCGTTCACCATGGTTCTGAATCGGCCGGCTTCGCTGCGCCGGATGCTCCTCCCGCCGAACGAGATGTCGATCGTCGAGTCATACATCAGCGGCGATGTGGAGATCGAAGGCAGCCTGGAAGCCGGGTCCAACCTCGGCGAAATGATCGGCGATCGGCTGCGGTCCCCGATCGCAGTCGCGCGGTTGGTTGGTCTCGTGCTGGGACTCCCGGGCACGGCCGCCGATGATCTGGCCAATGCGCGATTTCCCGAGCGGGCGAAGAAGCTCGGGCCCCGCCACGCCCCGGATCGCGACGCCGCGGCGATCAACTTTCACTACGACGTCGGCAACGCGTTCTACAAGCTCTGGCTCGACCGGCGGATGGTTTATTCGTGCGCGTACTTCCACTCGAGCGACGACTCGCTCGACGTCGCGCAGGAGGCGAAGCTCGATCTGATCTGCCGGAAGCTTCGTCTCAAGCCAGGCGAGCGTTTGCTCGATGTCGGCTGCGGCTGGGGCGGTCTCGTCATGCACGCCGCCGAGCACTACGGAGTGGATGCGACCGGCATTACGCTCAGCCAGAATCAGGCGGCTTACGCAAAGGAGCGAATCGCAGAAACGAATTTCGGCGACCGCTGCCGCGTTGCGATCCGCGATTACCGCACTCTCTCGGCCGCCGACAACTTCGACAAGATCGCCAGCGTCGGAATGATCGAGCACGTCGGACTCAGTCACCTGCCGGTGTACTTCGAGTCCGTCTACCGCGCGCTCAAGCCCGGAGGGTTGTTTCTGAATCACGGGATCGTGAGCCTCGGAGAGGCGCGGCCGAGATCGGCTAGTGAAATGGTTTTCCGAAAGTTCTGGAGGGCGGACGCATTCATCGACACCTACGTCTTTCCCGACGGCAAGCTCACCGCGACCGACGACGTCATCGCGGCCGCCGAAGGGTCGGGATTCGAGGTCCGTGATGTGGAGAGCCTGCGCGAGCACTACGCGATGACGCTGCGGCACTGGGTGCGATCGCTGGATCAGAATCGCGCCGAGGCGACGGAGATCGTCGGGAACCACACTTTCCGCGTGTGGAAGCTCTACATGGCGGCTTCGGCGAATGCCTTTGCGAGGGCCGCGATCAACGTGATTCAAACGCTGCTGGCGAAGCCTGATGCGCGCGGACATTCGAACATTCCGCTCACGCGCGACGACCTCTACGCCGACAGCTGAGTCACTCGAAGCGCTACTGGGTTAGATTGAAGGAGACATCGAGCTGGAGAGAGGGATGGCGGTCAAGGTCGTGGTCAAGCCAGACAGCAGATACTTGCAGGAGCGCAGCGGCGCATTCCGCCAGATCGAGAACCTCAGCATCACCGCGAGCACGCCGGCCTACCCCGCCGTTCTTCACAGAACGAGACGCACGATGATCCTCGCCGACGACCATACCCATGCAGTCATTGTTCTCGACAAGGAATTGATGGTCAGTCGGAACGACGAGATGTCCGTCGTGCTGATTTGTTACACTGAGCCCACCGCGGAGACTTGGAAAGCGCTCGAGGCGCACATGGTGAACGAGCGAGTGACAGCCGAAGCCGCGAGGGAGGCGAAGGGCAAGGCCGTGCTGGAACGAAAGAGAGTAAAAGCCGCAGAAATACAGTAAGTAATGCCTGAGAGATGTCGCGCTCTGATTGGTCTGATTGCCGCGAGCGCGCTCGTTGGATGCGCTGCGCCGCCCCCTCCACCGCCACCACCGCCGAAGCCCGTCGTCATCGGGCCTCCGACCGATACGGTCAGAATGCCGCTGACGGATCTGCTCGCGCGGACGTACTACGGAAATGCGGGCGGGATATATCCCGGGGGAATCAACCAGCCGCCCGCTGACCACGATTCCGCCGCCCGCGCGCGGCGGAATTCCGTGAAACCTCTGGACGTGAACGGCGACGAGAGTCCGTTCGGGAAGTACGTCCTGGTTTCGATTGGAATGTCGAACGCGACACAGGAATGGTGCTCCCAGACTTCGGGTCCGCCGTGCGCTCCGTGGACATTCATGGCAAAGGCAGCAGCTGACCCGGGTGTGAACCACTACACGCTGGTGATCGTGAACGGTGCGGCCGACGGCGCGGATGCTCCGGTGTGGACCTCGCCCACCTCTCCCAACTACGATCGCATCAAAGTCGCGCGTCTCGCGCCGCTCGGGTTGAGCGAGAATCAGGTGCAGGCGGCCTGGGTAAAGCTGGACGACCCGAATCCCACGGTATCGCTCCCCGCGGACAGCGCCGACGCGCACATCCTTGTCACCAACCTGGGTCAGGTGTTGCGTGCGCTCAGGGTTCGGTATCCCTATCTCCGCCTTGTGTTTCTATCGAGCCGCATCTACGGTGGATACGCGACGACCGGCCTGAACCCCGAACCGTACGCGTACGAGAGCGGCTTTTCGGTGAAGTGGGTCATCGAGTCGCAGATCAACGAGATGCGGGGACTTCCTGCCAACCCACGGGCGGGAACTCTCGACTACACGAAGAGGGCGGCGCCGCTCATTCTGTGGGGACCGTACATGTGGGCGGATGGAGCGACACCGCGCTCCGACGGGCTCGCGTGGCTGCGGCAGGACTTCGAGGCGGACGGCATGCATCCGTCACAGAGCGGCGAATCCAAGGTGAGCGACAAGCTGCTCGATTTCTTCAAGAATTCGCCTTACACTCGTTGTTGGTTCGCGACGAGTGGATATTGTCTTTGATCAATGGTCTCGTGGTTCGAAATCGCGTTCGAGATTCTGGGCATCGTTTTCGAAGGGGACCCTTCGAAAGAGCCCATGAAAATACGCTGGAAGAAAAAGGATAAGAGGTCAGTTATGCCGTTAGCGAAAATCGTGGACTTGCCGGACGACGCGCGCGCCTGGGTGTTCGGCAGCGATCGGACGCTCGACGCGAGCAAGTCCGACGCCCTCCTGAACGAAGTCGATCTTTTCCTTTCTCAGTGGAAGGCGCACGGCGCTCCGCTCACCGTCGGCAGGGACTGGAGATTCGGTCGCTTCCTCATGGTCGCAGTCGATCAATCGACGGCGGGAGCATCGGGCTGCTCGATCGACGGACTCTTCCGGACGCTGAAAGGGCTCGAGTCGAGACTTGGCGCCAGTCTCGTGACGAGCGGGCTCATCTTTTTCCGCGATGCGAACGGCGCCATTCAGTCCGTCGACCGTGAAGAGTTCACGTCGCTCGGTGCTGAAGGCAAGATCACCACTGAGACTCAGGTCTTCGATCCGACGGTGACGACGCTGGGCGAATGGAGGGCGCGATTCGAGCTCACCGTCGCCGACTCCTGGCACTCGAAGCTACTCGAGAAGAGTCAGCCGGCGTGAACACTCACACGACGTATCTGACCTTCAACACCAAAAAGCGGCAGGAGATAATCGACATCACCGAAGAGGTCGAGAAATGCCGGGCCGCAGCGGGGGTCAAGGAAGGGATGGTGCTGGTGTCGGCGATGCACATCTCGGCGTCAGTATTCGTCAACGATCACGAGCCGGGATTGTGGAAGGATATTCTCGACTGGCTCGAGACGAGGATCGCGCCGTGGTCACCTGATGACTACCGTCACAACAGCGGAACGGGGGAGGACAACGCGGCGGCGCACCTTCGGTCACTGACGGTCGGCCACGAAGTGATTGTACCCGTCACGAGCGGGAAACTCGATTTTGGTCCGTGGCAGCGTGTTTTTTACGGCGAGTGGGACGGCCAGCGCCCCAAACGGGTGCTGATCAAGGCGATGGGCGAGTAAGGTCGATCTTCTGAACCGCTTCCTCGGCGCCGATGAATCCAATGCGGCTGTGGGTTCCATCGCAGAAGGGCTTCGTTACTGACCCGCCGCATCGACAGAGCGAGATCCATGTCTTGCCTTCGGGAGAGCTCTTTCTCTTGGCCTCGGGAATCGGGATCGCATTGCCTTCGTGATCAATCAGTGCGACATCGCCGTACACTCTGTACGAGCCGTTTTTGCGAACTTCAATCGTAACGTCTGCCATTTCCTCGTCCGTGATATTGAGCGATTGATTCGGTTCCCCGTACGTTAGCGTCTCACCCCGTGAAAACATACCGGACCAACCTGTTCGTGACGATCAGGATGGCGTAGCATAAAGGATGACAATACGCCTGCTCGCCGCCGCATGCCTCCTCCTTGCTGCGGCCAATACACACGCCCAGGTCACGCCCGCCGTCGAGCGCGAGGCTGTCCGACGCGCTGTACTCGATTATGTCGAAGGCTTCTACGAGGGAGACACCGCAAAGCTCACTCGCGCGTTGCGGCCGGATTTGTCGAAGTACGGATTCTGGCGAGATTCGACAGGAAAATACGACGGCGAGCGGATGACGTTCGCCGAGGCGATCGCGTACGGCAAGAAAGTAAAGGCGCAGAACCGGCCGGTGAAAGCGTCGTGGCCAAAGGACGTCGTCATATTCGAGGTGCAGGATCAGACCGCGTCGGCGAAGGTGACCGCGTGGTGGGGAACGGACTACCTCCTGCTCGGCAGGTTCGAAGGGAAGTGGATGATCACCGACGTGCTCTGGCAAGGCCCGCTGAAGCGGTGAAATCGCAGTCGTTGCGGTGCACCGTCCGGCTAGAATTGAATGGCCAGCGTTACAGGCCAGTAAGTACCCGGCGTGAATGACCGTCCCGTCGCGAAATCGGAAAGAACCGCGGTAGCGGCGATCTCACCTCGTATAGTCCAGCCCCGCACCGGCCCCTCGATGCCAATTCCGGCACGAGCGCCGGGTACGGCACCATAAGGATTGGCCACCTTGGGAACATTGATCCACTGTGAGCCCGCTCCGAGGAGAAAATAGGGGCGGGGCCCGCTGTATCGAGGCGCCATTATCAAATCGGCGAAGCCGCTGAGTATTCGCATGTCGCCATCTGCACTGAAGGGAGGATTAGGAGCGGCCCGTCCAGGAAACCACGCTCCTTCCGCCTCGAGTCTGAGCCTGACTCTCCGGTTTGAATCACCGAAGAGAACCGAAATTTGCGCGAGCGGCCCAGCGCGATGCCTTCTCCCATAGTCGCCCGCTGACGGCACCGCGACGCCCAATGCGAATCCGGGTTGTACTCCCTGACCAGATGCTCCAGAGCTGGCGAAGGCCGACAAGAGGGAGACAACGACGAGGCAATGCCGGATTGGCGTGCTTCTGAGCCTACGCGTTCGATGCGACTCACTCAACCCATGCCTCTCGATAGAAGTTCAGCGAAAGGTCGTTTCGACCAGGCGATGCTCCTATACGTAGTTCGACGTAGGTGGAACGTCGGTCCCAAGTGGCCGGGTGACG
>Ga0193727_1000137_pt1 | contig 24250 bp, 24 predicted proteins | sample H2c2metaG_FD_143051 | JGI IMG/M metagenome (GOLD analysis project Ga0193727, IMG submission 143051) | Soil microbial communities from a riparian zone of the East river system, Colorado, United States - H2c2 | ecosystem: Environmental > Terrestrial > Soil > Riparian zone | place: USA: East River...
TGCGAGTGAACAAAACACGATGTCGTAGGCCCTCGCAGTTTGCCATTCGAGGATGTTTGCTTCCGAATAGAGAATTTCCGGATAATCGACGCTCAATTTTCTCGCGATCTCCAGAGTCGCTAATTGTTTATCTACTGCGTCGATCTCAACTTCCGCCCCGATTTTTCGGGCATAATCGACAATCAATCGGGGAATGTCGCCTGATCCGGTGGCAAGATCGACAATGCGCAATTTATCGCCCGGCTCGATCCAGCGGCGTACAAACTGAGAAACCAGGCGATGACTGCCAAACCAACGATTGAGTTGGCGAATATTTCGTAGATCGCCCTCCAGCTCGGCCGAGACCGGCTGCGGCCGATCCATTAATTCCGGCTCAGCCGGATCGAAATTTCTCTTCATGCAACGCTGTCGGGGCGGTTTACGACCGTCGCATTAATTCTTTCGACGCTCACAGAGCGCCGCTACAAAGAGAGAAACTTCTGCCACAATTCCGGGAGCTGCTCGGTTTCGATCTCACTCGCGATCCGGCCTTCGAACTCTGGATGGAACGAGGTGCTCGTTCCGTAAACCATGATCACATCCTCCGAACCTTCCGCGCGAATGGCGTGCGCCACGCCGGGTGGAACCACGATTCCAACATTGTTGCTACTGCGGTGATTATCGCCATCGACAAAGAAACGCATGATGCGCCGTGGAAATCCGGCGCGGACATCGCACAGAATCATCTCAGCCCGTCCCTGCAGAAAGAACATCACGTCCCACTGTTCGTCATCGTAACGACGGAGCGAATAATTGTGTGGCTCATCGATAAACAAGCGGCGCAGCCAGTCCCCTGCCGTCGTATCTTCCGGAATGCTGGGTGGATGCACGTGAAAACCTTTTGCAGTGCGCGCAAACATCCGCGCGGCCGACCATTGCTTCGGCCAGAAGCCAATCTGCGCGAGAATGCCTTCGTCGCGTCGGACAAATTCGCCAAAAAGTCCTCGGTGACGCTGTGGGTGAATTTTTCGCGAGAGAATTTCCACGCCGGGAATCCAAGCTTCGTTAATCTCGGCCCTCTTTCGGTCCGTAGCAGCCAGCTCGCCTGCGTCAATCCCCCGCTCTGAGAGTTCCTGCGCAAGGGATTGCGTGGCGTAATCACGTGTCCCGAGTGCGGTTTGCGCAGAGCTGTCGACGCCTTGCCAGAGATTCTTTTCGCGCTTGATCATTTTAATTCAAACGGTTTTTTATTTGCCTAACGAGAAATCGGCGCATTCGCGAGAAAGATTTGGATTATAATAAGGATCGCGCCGCAAAATGTCGGACCAGCGCTCCCGCATGATGTCGCTGGATCGCATATCGATTTCGTGATCGCGTTGCGGTTCATGGTGATAAAGTTTCGCAAACGGAGTGTAAACAATCAGATAACCCGCGCGACGCAATTTGAGGCAAAGATCGACATCGGCAAATGCATCCGGCAGGCTTTCATCGAACCCGCCAGTATCCTGAAAAACTTCGCGGCGCATCAACATACACGTGCCGGAGACTGCGCTGCAGTTGCGGGTCACCTGTGCCTGGCGGTTTGCTCCGGGATGTTCTGCCGGAAAACCTCGAAAAGCCGGCTGGGCAATTCCGTTCACGCCGAGAATGATCCCGGCATGTTCGATTGTGTCATCCGGATTCAATAATCGCGCCCCGACCGCGCCAACCTCGGGCCGCTGGACATGCTCTGCCATGATCGTCAACCAATCGTTCTCGATCACCTCGACGTCCCCGTTTAGGAAAAGCAGCCACGGACTTTCGGTCTGCTCGACCGCGAAATTGTTGAACGCGGAGACGTTTAATGCGCCTGAGAAGCGCAGCAAACGATGCGGTATTCGCGAAAAACCAGCGTGCCCCTCAGGGGATTGGCTGTCGTTACCCACGACGACGATTTCGTAATCGGGATAGCTGGTTTTGCTCGCCAGGCCTTCAATGCAGCGTGCCAGTCGCTCCACGTCGTGGCGGCTCGGAATTATGATTGAGATTTTCCTCGCCTCCAACAGCTCTCGTCTAATGCAGAAGGCATGTGTGCGCCAATCCACCGCAACATGAGCGCTCTGGCCGCGTCGCCTTAAATGATCTTCAATGGCCAAGCGTGACGCGTTGAGTTGTTTAGGCTTTTGCCGAACGCTGATCGCGCTGGAATTTGCGCTTCGCCGCCAATGGTACAACACCCGGGGAATGTGGTGAATCCGGTTGGTCTGCTCGATGACACGAAAAAAGAGATCGTAATCTTGTGCGCTGTCGAATTCCGAACGGAACCCACCGACTTTCTGGACAATCTCGCGTCGGGCTGCCGTCAAATGGCCGACGTAATTGTAAGAGAGAAAAAAATCAGGCGACCAATCAGGCTTAAAGAGAGGCGCGTCCCAGCCATCTTCCGTTAGCTTGTCCTCATCCGAGTAAATGAGATCGGCATCGGAATGGATTTGCAAAAGTTTCACTATCTGGAAAAGCGCGTCCGGTTCGAGCACGTCGTCATGATCGAGAAAAGTGAGCCATTCCCCGCGAGCGCGCGCGATCCCGTGATTCGAAGCTGCGGAAATGCCTTCGTGTTTCCCAACTCCTGCCAGAATGATGCGCCGGTCGCGTGCGGCCAGAGCAGGCAGAGCATCTAGCAAATCGGCAGCGCTCGATCCATCGTCGATCAGAAAGAGCTCCCAGTTTTGATAGGCTTGCGCGAGCACTGATTCGACAGCTTCCTCAAGCCGCCACACGGGCGTATCAAAGACAGGCGTAATAACACTTATCAGCGGTTGGGAAGCGAACGCCCGCACCTCGTGGCGCATCCGGCCCAAGTCGCCCGCGCTTGCGCGGTGTCGCTGGAGCCACTCTTGATATTCGCTTCGAGCAGCCAGGGGTCGCTGGCGCTCTGCCCTACCCGGATGCAATTTCTTCCAAGCTGCTTTGACCAATTTTTCAGGAATACGATACGGCGCGAGCAATACTTGGCCGATCTTGCGCTCGGGCGATTTGCGCAGCGTCTGTTTTTGCTCTTTCAATAACTTCAGCTCGCGCCGATATTCCTTCAGTTTGAGTAATTTTTCCTCGAGCGCAGCGATGTGTCGATCGGCCGCTTCCAGCTCCGATATGCGCGTTCGGAGGATTCGCTGTAAGCCGCTCAAGCGGGTGTGAAGTCTCGCAAAGGCAATCTCCGCGGCCGGAACAAGCGCCTCGGCAGTTTCGCTTGGCTGGCGCCAGAGGCATACGGCTCCCGGATGAAGTTCGCCCAGATCGCACTCGTAATCAGGCAACAACCCGAATCGGCGAAAACATTCGACAAATTGCGGGCGTCGCCTGACAACGTCAGCGCCGGCGCCGGGTATCAGGACAATGTTGCTCGCGCGGCGCGAAAGCTCCTCGACAATGCAGTTGTCGTCGCTTTCCTCTGAAGAATAGAACCAGACGGCGATTTCAAAGGGTGGGACGCCACCACCCTGTCGAAGCCTTGCTGCCAAATCCGCATAGGAGTCGATAATGGCAGCTTCTCTTTCCGCTTCGCGAAACTGCTGTTCGAGTTTCTCAAGGTCGGCACCAATAATGAGAAATCGGCCACGTTCAAATTTCTCGGAAATGACGCGTGCAAAATCCGAGCGGACAGACTGGATGGCCGATTGCAACACGCTCACATTATATTGGTTGAAGCAAGGCGCAGGCAAATTTACCCTGCCGGCGCCACCGCGCGATATTTCCGTCGGTCCTGCATGCTCGATTTTATCGTTTATCTCTTTTATCGCGCGGGATCGGCGATTGCCAGCGCGTTACCATTAGGATTTCTCTTTGTTTTCGGAGAATCTCTTGGCTTTTGTGCCTGGCTTGTTCTAGGAAAATATCGGTGCCTGGCGCAGCGCAATGTTTCTATCGCGTTCGGATCTGAAAAATCACCGCGGCAATTGCGCCGACTCGTGCGCCGTCATTTTCAGCGGTTGGGCGCCAATCTTTTGTGCAGTGTCAAACTCGGCGGCATGCCGCTGGAGAAGATGGCGACACGAATTGAAACCGAAAACTTCGATGCCGTCCATCGATTCTTGCGCGCAGGCCGTCCGGTTGTGGTGATCCTAAGCCATCTCGCAAATTGGGAGTTATTCGCGCACATCGTGCCGAAATACATCGGCTACGTCAGAAACAGCACCATCTATCAAAGGCTGGGCAACCGCTTCATTGATGAACACGTGCGTCGGGTGCGCGGACGCGCCGGCGTCGAGATGTTCGATCGCAAGGAAGGGTTCAACAAGGCAATCAAACTGCTTCGCGACGGCGGCGTCATTGGAAGTTTGAGCGATCAACATGCCGGCGATCATGGCGTGTGGGTGCCATTTTTCGGCCGCCTCGCATCGACCTCACCGCTGCCAGCGTTGCTGGCGAAGCGCACCCGCGCAGCACTGATTGGCATGGCGATCTACACCGATGGATGCGCGCGCTGGCGAATCGTTGTTTCGCCAGCATTGGAGGACGACCGCGAATCGGTGGGATCGCTTACCGCAAAGGCAAATCAAGTGATCGAACAGCAAATCCGCCGCGCACCGGAAGATTGGTTTTGGGTACATAATCGCTGGAAAACGCCAAAACCCAATTTTCTTCTCACGCGATACAAACGTGGCGTCTACCTGCCATCCAACGTTTCGGCAGAAGATTTAAAGCCATTCCGAATTCTGATTCGCTCAAGCAACTGGCTGGGTGACGCTGTGATAAGCGTGCCAGCCGTCCGCGCGATCAAGATGGGCCGCCCCGACGCACAGATCACTATTGTCGCGCCGTCGAAGATCGCCTCGATGTGGAAGCTCGTTCCAGAAGTGGACGCGATTGTTTCTCTCACACGCAATTCGCTCCTTGCGACAGTCTTTTCGATCCGACGAGAGTCAGGTTTTGACGTCGCGATTCTCCTCCCAAATTCATTGCGTGTCGCCCTTGAAGCTTGGCTAAGCGGAGTGGCGCGCCGGGTTGGTTATCGCGGACATTCACGCAGGTGGCTGTTGAACCAGATCATACCCGAATCACTACGGCGCGGCCCCCTCGAACATCAAGCCACGCATTATCTGCGCATCGCCCAAGAAATTGGCGCAGAGACCGAGGACACTTGGAGGGACGCGCGTCTGCCGCGCCAAAACCACGCGAAGGCGGGTCGCATCCAAGATATTTCGGATAGCATGAAGGCTGTTCCTCTAGCAAGTGACAGAGTGAAGCTCGGTCTCTGTCCCGGCGCGGAGTATGGACCAGCGAAGCGATGGTTGCCAGAACGCTTCGCAGAGGTGGCGGCCGCAGTTGCCGCGCAATCGCCCGTGCAGTGGATCCTCGTAGGGACGCCGAACGACGCGGCAGTTGGCCAGACAATTGCCCAGGCGCTGCGCGATTCATGCGTGAACCGAATTGGCCAGACTACGCTCGATCAATTGATCAACGAGCTACGCGAATGCCGTTTGGTGCTGACGAACGACACTGGCACTATGCATCTTGCATCTTTGCTCGGGGTGCCCACGGTTGCGATTTTTGGTTCGACCGAGCCGCGCCTCACCGGACCGCTCGGCGATCGGCATATTGTTCTACGACATCAAGTCGAATGCAGCCCGTGCTTCTTGCGCAAATGTCCGATCGATTTTCGTTGCATGAAAGCCGTCAGCGTTCGGGAAGTCACTGAAGCTGTCTTGTCGATCTTGGAACTGTAGCTGCATCCCCGCCTGCCACGCCCGAAGTTTGCGAAGCCGGTACGAAACGTGGTGCAAACCGCGACGCCGACACGGCGACGGCTGGCGATGGACGATTGCCGTTGCTTTCGAAAGCTTTTCGGAATGATTGTTGATCGTGACTGCCGCTACACCGCCGCGCATCCGAACTGAAGTGCAGGTGATGTTTTTCGATACCGATTGCGGAGGCGTCGTGTCGAACATCGCTTACCTGCGCTTTATCGAAGTGGCGCGCACACTGCTTGCTGAAGAACTCGGTCTCGCTCTCACAGAAATGGCCGAGACGCAAAGATATCCGGTCGTCGTGCACACCGAGATCGACTATCGCCGCGCCGCCAAACTTGGCGATCGACTCGTCATTGAAGGCTGGCTCGATCAACTCGAGCGCGTGCGATTTTGTTGCGCGTTTCGCATCGTGCGACCGAAAGATAATACGTTGATTGCTGAATGCCGCCAAACACTCGCCCTAATCGAGATGCCAGCGGGAAAGTTATTACAGCTGCCAGAGGCCTGGAAAAAATATCGGCAACCGGAAGCAGATGCTCGCTCGCCTTTACGAGATGCGCCACGGCCGGCGCGAACAGCTTGACACATCGATGATCGCAGGTGTCCGCACTCTTAGTATCGAAGAGACTCTTCTCGAGCCGCCAGCCATTAATCCGCCGCCCACGCGCCATGCTCTTTTTATTATTCTGATTGCGCTGGCAGCGCTTTTGCACATCGCGACGGTGGGCTGGGGCGACCTTTACAGCGAAACGGATGGTCAATATGCGGGCGCTGCTCGTGAGATGATCGAATCCCACCAGTGGCTTCTGCCAACCAATGATGGAGTGCCACGCCTGCAAAAACCGCCGCTGCTTTACTGGCTGATCGCCCTTTCCTGCAAGATCTTTGGCATCAACGCGGCTGCGGCGCGGTTGCCGATCGCATTGGCAATCGTTGTGACCGTCGCCTTAACATTTCTCATCGGAGAACGATTGCGCGATTACTGGCACGGCTTTCTGGCTGGTCTCATTTACCTTTGCTCGTGCGGCACGTTTCTTTTGGGGCGAATTATTATGCCCGAGGCGATCTTCAGCGCCTTTGTGGCCGCCGGAATTTTTTGTGCAATCTGTGGCTACCAACGCCGCCAGCATCGTCAGGTTTGGTTTGCTGGCTTCTGGGTTTGCGCGGCCCTCGCCTCGGTGAGTAAAAGTGTGCTCGGTTTGGTCTACCTCGTGGCCATTCTTTTTTTGTTGGGAATTTTTTACCGTGAGGCGCGTCTGCGATTCCGCGCGCTTTTTCATTGGCAGTACTTGTTGATCTTTCTTCTGATCTTTGCCCCGTGGTACGTTTGGGCGGCAAGAAATTTCCCTGGGGCCTTCGATCGGCTCGTGAACAGCTATTGGGTGAGCCCAATTTTTGGAAGCGAGGACGACGTTCCCCGGCTGCAATTCATCGGATTACATGTTGCCTGGTGGTTCCCGTGGCTGATTGCCATCCTTCCAGGAGCGATTTTTGCCTGGCGACGAGTGATGCGCCCACGGGAGATTGAATTTGCCGACGCGCTGCCCCTCTGCTGGATGGGCGTGGTTTTTTTGCCCCTGGTCATGATCGGACAACGTCAAGACTATTACTCAATGAGCATGTGGAGCGCATTCGCGCTTTGGGCCGCGACGACGTGGGATCGAACGCCGCGCGCGCTGCGTATCGCTGGTACGGCCGCGATCGGAGTCTGCGGATTTATAATTGGTGCGCTCGCCCTGATCTCATTGCGGGGTGTCGAGTCAGACAGCGAGCGAGTTGGGACTGAAATACGCTTCTCGGCCTGGCACGTCCTGCACGATATGCCGCCCGCAACCTGGCAAAGTTTGTGGCCAATGGCCTGCATTGTTGCTGCATCGCTTGTGATTTTTGCAAGCATTGCTCTTTATCTGATCGTAAACAACCGCCCAAGGCTCGCCGCAGTTGTGATCGCGGCCGCAATGATCCCCGCCGGACTCAGCATGATCGACGGCGTCGCCCGCACGGCGCCATATTTCTCGCTTGCGAATGCCGGGCGCTTCCTTAACCAGCGGCTCGGCGAGAAGGGCGAAGTTATTTACGAAGGTGCGCTGCATCAAGGAAGCAGTCTTGTCTTTTATCTGAATAGAAAATTTTTCCTTCTTAATCGCTTTGCGAATGACGATTCCTTCGTCGGCTCGTATCCCCGTGGCATCGTTCTGAACGAAGATGCCGTGCTTAGGAAGTGGGCCACTCCAGAAGCAATTTATTTGATCATCCAGCAGGGTCGTCTTGGCTATTGGCAGAAATTAATGACGGATCGCTTTCACATCTACCATCAAGTCACGACCTGCGGCCCATACGTTATTCTAAGCAATCAATTATAGAGGTGCTCTGACGTCATCCGACAACAACCGGCCCCAAAATTGAGTGTAGGGATGGACGCGTGTGACCGGATCACCGTTTCGAACCAAAGGGCGATGTTCGTTTGCCCATTGAAAAATCGAACCGTCGAGACACCGCACATGGGTGAATCCAGCAGCACGTAAACGCGTCGCTAATTCGGCAGAGCGATAGCCGATCGCGTCATAGACAACGACCTCGTTATCGCTGTTGGCATTGGGCAGCGCCATTTCCGCGGAGACCCCCGGATCAACACGTCGAGCGCCAGGAACATGGCTCACGTCCCATTCGTCCCTCGTCCGAACATCGAGAAGCACTGGCGGCTGGCGATGTCGATCTTCCAGCCAATCCGCTAGCTCACGCGTCGTGATCCACCGCACCTGCGGGAATTGCATGCGCAGCGAGGCATTGAGTAAAAACCACTGAAACGCGCTCGTCCTGCTCGCGCCATAGCCGGCGACCAGAACAATGAGAGCAGTCATTAGAATGGCGAGCTGCGCACGCGGCGCGCGCGGCGGATGTGGGCGAACGATCTCCATTTGAAAAAAAGACGCGGCGAAGTAGCTTGCCCCTCATTTTCGCACGTAAACCGGGAGCAATCTATGTCGCAGCATCGCAGTTTGAGAGGAGCCAGCACCATCACGGCCAAGCGTAATGTTCTCAAGCGCTTCGAGCGCGTCGAACTGCTGAAGAGGCGCGGTCAGTGGAAGGAAGGCAGAAAGGTTATTGGCCTGCCGAAAACCAAACCGGAGGCGTAATCGGGAAAGTTGTCGGTTGAGAGTTGAGGGTTGAGAGAAAAACGGCAGCTGCTGGAAACTCTCAACTCTCAACGATGGACTCTCAACCTCATCCCTGATGCGTCTCAATCGTTTCCTTGCCGCGGCTGGCATTGGCTCGCGACGTCACTGTGATGAGTTGATCGCCGCTGGCCGCGTCACCATCAATGGACGGCCGTGTACCGATTTCAGCGTGCAGCCGACCTCACGAGATCATGTCAAAGTGGATGGCAAACTTATTCATATTGAGCCGTCGCTCACCATTGCACTCCATAAGCCGGCCGGCTTCGTTTCCACAAAAAGCGATCCGCACGCGCGCGACACGATTTTCGATTTGCTTCCAACAAAGTTCCCGCGTCTTTTCAATATCGGCCGCCTCGACGCGCAAAGCGAAGGCCTCCTTGTTCTTACGAACGACGGGGAGCTGGCGCAGCGGCTGACCCATCCGCGGCACAAGATCGACAAGGAATACGAAGTAATACTGGATCGACGCTGGGACCCCGCGCTTACTCCGAAAATGCTGCGCGGCATCCTTCTCGACGGTCAACGCGCGCAAATCGCGCAATTAAGAACGATCTCGGCAACGCGTTTGCGCGTCGTCTTGCGTCAGGGAATTAATCGACAAATTCGCCGTATGTTCCATGAAATCGGTTACGAAGTGAAGGGTCTCGTCCGTATTCGCGTCGGTAATCTCCGCCTCGGCGGTTTGCCACGCGGCCATTGGCGTGCGCTCAAGAAACGAGAGCTGGAATTGTTATGGCCAAGACAACACTAAGAGATTCCTCGACTCCGCTCGGAATGACAGAGGCAAGATGAACATCGACGGTTGCAACGCACTCATCACAGGCGCCTCGGCTGGGATCGGCCGCGAATTTGCGCGGCAACTCGCCGGGCGCTCGCGGTCGCTCATTCTGGCCGCCCGCCGCGAGCAAAAGTTGAATGAACTGCGTGATGAATTAACACAGGATCATCCAAATCTCAGGATTCATATTCACGAAACTGATCTCGCTAAACTCCCGCAAATCGACGAGCTCACGGCGTGGCTTGAGCGCGAGAAAATCGATGTCGATCTTTTGATCAACAATGCGGGACTCGGCGACAGCGGTCCCTTCGCGACGAGCGATCCCACGCGCAATGAGCAAATGACGCTCGTCAACGTGGTCGCACTCACTTCCCTCACTCGCCGTTTGCTTCCGCAAATGATCGCGAGGAAACGCGGCGGGATCTTGAATGTCAGTTCATCGGCTGGCTTTCTTCCGATTCCGGAACTCGCTGTTTACGCGGCGACCAAAGCGTACGTCACCAGCTTCTCCGAAGCGCTCCGCGCCGAACTCCGTGGGACAGGCGTGAGCGTCTGCGTCCTCTGTCCCGGCCCTGTGCATACAGAATTCCAAGAAGTCGCGAACCGGCCCGGTGGGCAGCCCGATAGCGGCCCCGAGTTCGTTCACGTTCCGGTCGATCAAGTCGTGCGGGACGCGCTTGGTGCGCTGGAAGCGGGCCGCCCGCTTGTTATCCCAGGCTTCCTAATGAAGTTCGGGATGCTCTTCGCGCGCCTGACGCCAATGCCGATCTTGCGATGGGCGTCGCGCTTTTCCGGCAGGCGCGCTTAACCCGCGGAAGAACGGTCATAAGAATTGTCCGCCAAACACGCCAAAAGACCCCTAGTTGGGCTGCAAAGTGTCGCAAAAACGGCGACATCTTGCAGCCATTCTGACAGCGGCGGTTGGAGACTGCCGCCACAGTGATTTACGAGGATTTGTATTTGACGGAGCACCCGTACGGTTTCGTTGTCGGGTTGGTAATGGGCTTCCCGGCGAGCGATTCGTCGAGGGCGGCTTTGATGTAGTTGGTTGAATTCGGAATGTCAGCAGGATTCGGTGTGGCTTTGCTGTCGATCGCGCCTTCATAAACAATTTTTCCATCCGGATTAATTATGACCATGCTCGGCGTGTTCTTTGCGCCAAAAGCGCGTCCAGCCTTACCTTCCGGATCAAGAAGCAGCGCGCTCTGCCGCGTTTTCCAGTCGGTCATGACCTTATTAGCCGCATCTGTCGAAAGGCTCCCCTCTGTGCCCGGCGCATTGGAATCGATCGTCAGCCAAACGACGCCTTTGCTGGTGTATTCTTGCTGCAGCTTTTGCATGTTGGCGCTGCCGTAATGTTTTTTTACGAACGGACACTCCGGATTGAACCATTCGAGCACCACGTATTTGCCTTTGTATTGCGAAAGCGAATGGGGTTTGCCTTTCGCGTCCGTGAGCGAAAAATCGGGCGCCGCGCTGCCCACCGGAGGCGGATCAAATGCGAAAACGGCGGTCGCTACGAGTGAGGTTAGAACGGTGAGGATTGTTTTTGTTTTCATAAATTGGTTAGAACTGAAACTGCTTAAGATGGTTCAAATTTCTTGAGAATGATAACTTTGGCAAGCGAACCTTAAGGATTATTGCGAAGCGACAGTACGTGCTGCGGTTTCGAGTTTTTCCAGAAGCATGCTCTTAGTGAGCAATTCCGGAAAGACAATCGGCTCTTCGGATTTTCCCGGATAAAGCACGTAGAGCGGGACGCCCGGGCGGCCAAATTGCTGCAATAATTTCGTGATCACCGGATCGCCGTTAGTCCAATCAGCTTTCAGTTTCACAATGGCGTGACGCTGAAACGCTTCACGCACGGCGCTGCTCTCGAGCACACTAGCCTCATTGAATTTGCAGGTGAGGCACCACGCGGCTGTGAAATCGACAAAGACAGAATGGCCCTGCTCCAGTTCCGTTTGCAGACGCTCGGGCGTGAATGCCTGCCAGTCGCCCCGGAGCTGTGAATCAGCAGAAGCAATGTTCGCCGCGCGAAACTTCCCGCCGATAAAATAAACGCCGCTGCCGACTACGAGCACGAGCATGAGTAGGAGCACGAAAGTTCGCTTTGCGGCTGATGCCGTTGGCAAAACGAACGCGCCTTTCATCCAGCAAGCGACCCCGATTATCAGCAAAAAGCAGCTCGCCCAAATCGCGCCTTCGAGGCCGCGTTGCGCGCCGAGCACATAAAGAAGAAAAAGCAGCGTCGCCAGCAGCAGAAATCCCATGAATTGCTTCACATGCAGCATCCATGGGCCCGGCTTTGGCAGAAAGCGCAGCCAGGCCGGTTGCACACAGAGCAGCAAATACGGCGCGCTCATGCCAGCTGCAATCGCGACAAACATCCCCAATATGATTGCAGGCGATTGAGCGAAGGCGAAGCCCAGCGCCGTCCCCAAAAAAGGTGCCGTGCACGGCGTCGCCAGAACGGTCGCGAAGACTCCTTGGAAGAATGAGCCTGCTTCGCCCTGGCTCCCCGTCCAGCCGAGCAATCCGCGTGTAGCACCTTGCGGCAGCGAAATTTCGAAAACGCCAAAGAGATTGAGCGCAAAGACAAGGACAATGACGCTCAAAGAGAGAACAAAATACGGGTTCGTGAATTGAAGGCCGCCCCAGGTGACGTCGCGACCGGCGGCTTTCAGCGCGATCAAGAGCAGCGCCAGACCAATAAACCACGCAAAAATGCCAGCGGCAAAAGCGATCCCGCTGCGCAAAATTTTCTGCCGACTTTGCCCAGCGTGCTGAATGAAACCAAAAATTTTGAGCGAGATGACCGGCAGCACGCACGGCATCAAATTCAAAATGATTCCGCCGAGAAAGCCGAAGAAGAGAAACGTGAATATTCCGCGCGCCGGAGCGGAATTGGCGGATGCAGTCGTGGACGCGGGGGTTTGCCACGCTGCGCGGTCGTCGCCATCGGCGCGCTGTGCAAAGACCACCAGTCCCTGAATCGAGGACAACTTTTTGCTCGCCGATTCAATCGGCACGCGAAAAACCACTTCGTTTGCGTTGCGAGATTCGAGCTTCGGATGGCCTACGACTGTATCTCCTTGCGGCAACGGATAAAAATCCACGCTCGGATAATTCGCGAGCGTTGCGCTCCTCACGCTCAGCCGAAGATCGGATCCGGCTCGAGTCCAATTGGCGGTTGCAATTTTCGGTTCCGGCCAATCTTGCGGCAACAAACGGCGGAATCGGGCAAACATTTCCGTATTATCGGGTGCGCTCGTTGCCGATCGTGGTAGCTCAAGTTGGAGGGTCGCGTTTCCGGGGATGCAAATCTTTTCGCAAACGAGCCAGTTTGCGTCCGCGGAAATCTTCACCGTGGAATCGCCGATGGAAGCGGGCGGCGTGATCTCCTGCATGAGCAAGACCTCGTCTTGGTAGCCGTAGGTTTGAATATCGCCCGGATCGATTGTTTTCAGCGGAACCGGCCACTGGATTTCGCCAGCCTTCCATCCCTGCGGCAACTTCCACTTCAGTTCCGTAGGGAGTCCGGCGTCGCCCGGAAATTTCCAGTAGGTGTGCCAATGGGGAGCCATTCGAAGCAGCAAACCGACGGTAAAGGGTTTGCCTGGAACAACTGCGTTTGTATCGGCCAGGAGCTCTGCCTTGACGAGTTCCTTTCCCTCGTAAGTCTGACTCTTGCACTGCGGCGAAAGACCAAAAATCGACAAGCAAACGGCCGAGGACGCTGCAAGTCGGAACACCGATATCATCCTACTAGGTAGCACTCGCGGAAGTTCGCGGCAACGCGTCTGCGCCAGCAAATAGCTCGGACGACTCGCGCTACACAAAAATTTGCCGAACGCTTATGGAACGACAAAAATTTTATCGGTCCACGGATCTTTTACTTTGCTGCCGGATGTGTAACCGCTGACATCGACATATCTTCCACCCGGATCGAAGGGACTGAGGACATAACCCGGCTTGTCAGGAATCGGCTTGGCAGTTGGAAAGGCCGGTTGTGTGGAGGAAGCGTGCGGCGATGGCGACGGTTTTGGCTTTATCTGGGCAGTCTCCTGGCGACTGACGCGCGGCGTGACGGTCGATGGCGGAATTGGACCTCTCTCGCTCCCAGCCTGAGGCCGTCGGGTCGAAGCCGACTCCCGCGCCGGAACTGGTCGACCGGGCACCGTGACATCGGATGTCGTCGTGGTTGACGAATCATCGCCGCTTCGCCCAAAAACATAATGCACCGGCGCCGTCGCGACATGATACGAAGTAACCGCGACGTCGTGGGTGGCTTGACATCCTCCGAGCAAAAACGTCGCAAAGATCAAACCGCGCCCGATTCCCTTCATCCTATTTTCTTATACAGATGTCACTAGCGAGCGCAACCGCTCTCCTTGCCATTCCCTTCAAGGATTTAATGCCACAACATCGGCAACGAAATCGGAGATATTCTTGTCAGTCACCGACCACGAACACATCAGACGATGGAGATCGGGCTCAATGAATTTGTAGAAATCCCAGCCGCGCGCATGGAGATCGCGCACGAGTTGCGCATTCATCCGCACAAAGACGGCATTTGCCTCTACCGGAAACACGATCTCGATCTTTGCGTCGGTTTTCAGACGATTTGCGAGTCGGTTTGCTGCGCGATTGGCATGTTGGCCGTTTCGTAGCCAAACGCCATTCGTTAAAAGCCCTACCCACGGCGCGGCGAGAAAACGCATTTTCGACGCAAGCTGGCCGGCTTGCTTGAGTCGATAATCGAATTCGCGTGAAAGCTCCCGTTTAAAGAAAACGATCAGCTCGCCGGCAGCCACGCCATTTTTTGTGCCGCCGAAGCAGAGGACATCAACGCCGATTTCCCACGTGATTGTTTTCGGCGCGCAATTGAGCGCGGCGATTGCATTCGCGAAGCGCGCACCATCCATATGCAGGAACATTTCGTGAGCACGCGCAAACTCAGCAATCGCCCCAAGCTCGTTACGAGTGTAAACCGTTCCGAGCTCCGTCGACTGCGTGATGCTAATCGCGCGAGGCTTGTGCGAGTGCAGTTCGGGCTGCCGGGAGATGATTGCCTCCGCTTCGCCGATGTCGATCTTTCCACCGGGGCCACCAGCTAGAAGCAGTTTCGATCCCTTCGTGAAAAATTCCGGCGCGCCGCATTCGTCGGTCTGGATATGGGAATGCTCATGACAGATAACGCTATGAAATGATTGGCAGACCTGGGCGAGCGCCAGCGCGTTGGCCGCGGTGCCGTTATAAACAAAATAGACATCGCAATCCGTCTCGAAGGTTTCACGCACGCGCTCGCAAACGCGTGCCGTCCACTGATCCTCCCCGTAAGATGGCGCGCCATTTGCATTCGCTTCTTGCAGCGCGTCCCACGCCTCCGGACAAATCGCCGCGGTGTTGTCGCTGGCAAAGTCATGTCGCTCTCCACTCGGATTCACGTCACCTGTTTGCTACGCGAGTTTTTGTTGCCGAGCAATCTGCAACAGGACCGACCGTGCCAGGCAAATCGAGCGCGGCCAAAAAGACTGCCTGACAGACCCGAGCCCTGGGCCTCCGGAATCTGCCAGGCAAATCCCCTCCACTTGCTCCCCCACAATTATGTCTAACCGCCTCACTTATTATTTCGAACGCGGGGCGCAAATTGAGCGTGTGCTCTACCAGATTTTTTTATTCTTCCGAAATAGCTTCCTTCCGCTTTGCCTAACGTAAAGCGGCGGACTAATTTTGGGAATGAGTTCGCTTCAAGGCGAGATCGAGCGGCGCGGCACGGGCATTTTCGAGCTGGTCGATCGACATCCGGAATCACTTTTCAGCAAGGCCGGGTTTTACCAGCGGATGATGGCGCTCTCAATGCGCGATGAGCATTTCAAAGTGCAGATGTTTCGCTTTGTCGATGTACTCCCGTCGCTTCGCAGATCGAGCGATATCGTGGAACATCTCGAAGAATATTTCGCCGGTACTCGCGATGGCTTCGCCCCGTTCATTGATACCGGTGTTCGTCTCGCGCGCGTCGTTCCGTGGGTGAGCGGGCGCGTCCTGCGCTGGAACGTCTCCGGAATGGCGCGCCAATTCATCGCCGGAAAAAATCCAAACGATGTGATGAAAACGTTGCGGAAACGTCGCGCACAAAAAATCGGTTTCACTGTCGATCTTTTGGGCGAGGCCATCGTCAGCGAAAAAGAGGCCGACGAATACGCGGCGCGCTGTCTTGATTTGCTCGATTGCCTCGTCCGGGAAACGCGAGGCTGGACCGATCCGCTCGGAAAAAATTCGGAGCTTTTCCCGGTTGTAAATCTTTCTGTGAAAATCTCCGCGCTCTATTCGCAGATGAATCCGGCCGATCCAGCTGACGCCATTGCGCATCTCGCGCCGAAACTGCGACCGATTCTACGCCGCGCACGCGAACTCGGCGCGTTTATCAATTTCGATATGGAAAGTTACGTGCACAAAAATATCACCCTTGAGCTGTTCAAAACCATCTTCACCGAAAAAGAGTTCAAGGATTGGCCGCACGCCGGCATAGTTATTCAAGCTTATCTGCGAGATGCCGAAGCGGATTTGCGCGATCTGATCAGTTGGGGTCGCCGACGCGGCACGCGCTTCACGGTGCGGCTCGTGAAAGGCGCATACTGGGATTACGAAACAATAAAATCACGACAGAATGGATGGGATTGTCCTGTTTATTTTCAGAAGCCAGAGAGTGACGTGAATTTCGAAGAGCTCACGCGGTTGCTGCTCAAGAATGAATCAATCGTTATCGCCGCGTTCGGATCGCATAACGTTCGCAGCATCGCGCACGCCCAGGCGCTTGCGGACGAACTCGGTATCGATCGCAGCCGCTTCGAGTTTCAACTGCTTTATGGAATGGCCGGTCCGATCAAGCGTGCCCTCGTCGAAATGGGTTATCGCGTTCGCGAATACTGCCCGGTCGGCGAGTTGCTCCCTGGAATGTCCTACCTCGTTCGGCGGTTACTTGAGAACACTTCGAATGAAGGATTTTTGCGCGCGAAATTTTCGGAGAACGTTTCTGCGGAGGAACTGCTGCGCGATCCACATGAACTAGTCAGGCGAAATGGGGCCAAGCCGGGACCGGGATCGGCGACCCCGGCTACAACCGGAGATCGACATCACCAAAATGGCGCTTCCCTTGAAGCTCCACCCGGGGATATTTACGAAAACTCACCGCTTGTGAATTTTGCTTACAAAGAGAGTCAGGAAAAAATGCGGAACGCACTGCGTGAAGTGCGCAATCGCTTCGGTGAAAAATATCCGCTCGTCATCGGCGGCGAAAAGGTTTGGACGGATAAGATGACGCCTTCAGTAAATCCCAGCACGCCGAAGGAGGTAGTTGGTTACGCGGCGGAAGCGGGAATTCCAGAGGCTGAGCGCGCCGTCAAGGCTGCGCGCGCCGCATTTGATAAATGGAGCCGGACTCCATTTGAAGAGCGAGGGCAGTTGCTTGAGCGCGCCGCGGCGATCATGGAGCGCCGACGATACGAACTTTCTGCGCTCGAAGTTTTCGAAGTCGGCAAACCATGGGCTGAAGCCGATGGCGACATTCGCGAAGCGATGGATTTTTGCCGCTTTTACGCCGCGCAGATGCGCTTGATCGGTCAGCCGCGGCTCACCCAGCATGTTCCGGGCGAAGAAAGTTATCAGCATTACTGGCCACGCGGGGTCGCGCTCGTCATCGCGCCATGGAATTTTCCGATCGCGATCTTGTGCGGAATGGTTTCTGCCGCGCTTGTCACTGGCAATACCGTGATCATGAAGCCATCCGAGCAATCGGTCATCTGCGGCGCGAAGCTCATGGAAATTTTCGAGGAAGCGGGTGCGCCTCCTGGCGTCTTGAATTTTCTATCAGGCCGCGGTTCCGTCATTGGCGCACACCTTGTCGACCATAAAGATGTCGATCTTATCGCCTTCACCGGCTCGCGCGAAGTCGGGTTAAGAATTTGGGAATCGGCCGGAATAACACGGCCCGGCCAGCGCGAACTAAAGCACGTCATTTGCGAGATGGGCGGCAAGAATCCCATGATCATCGACTCGGATGCCGATCTCGATGAAGCGATAGTCGATTCAATTTACTCCGCGTTCGGTTATCAGGGACAAAAATGTTCGGCCCTCTCGCGTCTGATCGTTCTCGAAGAAAATTACGATCGCGTGACGGAGCGTCTGCTTTCCGCAACGGCGAGTTTGCGCGTCGGCAACCCGGAGGAGCCGGGCATGGTGGTCGGCCCGGTCATTGATGAGGCTGCTTACAAGCGCATCCAAGAGTACATCGACATCGGCAAGAGCGAAGCAACGCTCGCTTATCAAGCGAAGGAAGTGCCGCCGGAAGGCTATTTCATTCCACCAACCATTTTCACGGACGTGAAGCCAGACATGCGAATCGCGCACGAAGAAATTTTCGGGCCGGTGCTCAGCGTGTTAAAAGTGCGCGATCTCGATGAAGCAATCGACGTCGCGAATGGCACTGATTACGCCCTCACCGCCGGATTCTTCTCGCGCAGTCCGGCGAATATCGATCGCGCTAAAGCCGAGATCGAGGCGGGCAATGTTTATATCAACCGGTCCTGCACCGGCGCCGTCGTCGGCCGTCATCCGTTCGGCGGATTCAAAATGAGTGGCGGTGGCACGAAAGCCGGCGGCGCAGATTATCTACTGCAATTTTTGCTCCCGCGCGTCGTTACCGAAAATGTCACGCGCCACGGCTTCGCCCCTGAAGAAACACCGCAGTATCGAGACGAGTTTCTTTGGCCGAAACGCCAATAAACGAGTCCTCCCCGCCACGAGGCTCCCAAAAACACCAGCGCACTTGATCTAGGGACGTCCTTTGCTCAGCACCTTCACGACGGTGACCACCATATAGATCACCGGCCACGCTGACGCTAGAACGATAAGCGCAAACACGGTCATTTCTTTGGTGCATTCCCGCGCCGCTTCGATCCGGAATTCACGACTTAAGTTGTAAAAATTCTGGAATTCTGATCGACCCTCACCATCGTAAGGCGAACACCCAAACCATTCTCCCATCCCTGAATTAAAGAAATAATCTGTCAGCGGAAACCGCCTCTCGCCGGCAATGGAGGGACCCGTCGGTTTCATACCCTATGATCCACAGCTCGGATCATCCCACCAAGATATCACATCAGTCTAAACTGCAACGAATCAGTGATTCATCCATTCAACTTCCCCGGGCAAGTGGCCCTTTCAAGGGGAGACGGGCTTGAAACTCCCTCCCCACGCACCTCAACGACCCCGAATCGCAACGGATGCAATGCTCCAATCGGCTTAACTGCTCTTTACTCCCAATGACCTGCGATCCACAGCCAGCCGCCGGGACGGCGCACCCAATGGCCTTCTACCCACACAGCGGCCGGCCTTGGTCGCACCACCCAACTGCCCGGTACCCACACGTAATCGGCTCCGGTCCATCGCCAATAACCACGTGTCCAGAGATACCCCGGCCCCGGCGCCACTGTTTGCGTTTCAACCCGAACGGCGGGCGGAGTCCTGGTCACTACCACCTCTCGGGCTGGACCGGTTGTTGTGACTTCTTGTGTAGTTGTTGTGGTTGTGACAGTCGGCGGTTGAGTCTCGCAGCCAGCGAAAACCAGCGATGCCAGCGCCAACAAATAAATCGTGATTCTCATATATGGGACCTCCTCTATATTCGTTTTACAACAACGCCTCGGCTTTATTTGAACTGGCGTCATTGATTTTTCCTCGAAAAACCCTGCACACAACCGATGGCAAAAAACGGGTTCTGAACCGATGATCAAACATGCTTTACGTCGTCGGCACCCCAATCGGTAATCTTTCGGACATTACGCTTCGCGCACTCGAGGTTTTGAAATCAGTCGATGTGATCGCGGCAGAGGACACGCGGCACTCGGGAATGTTATTGAAGCATTTTGAAATCAAAAAACCGTTCGTCAGTTATCATGAACACAATGAAGCGATGCGCGCCGCGCAGCTGATCGAACGAATCGCCACGGGTGAAAACATTGCGCTAATCACGGACGCGGGAATGCCCGGTTTGTCCGACCCAGGCGCCCGCCTCATTCGGGAATGCATCAAACGCGAACTCCCGTTCGCAATCATTCCCGGGCCGTCATCAATTCTGACTGCGCTGGTTGGTTCAGGATTTTCAACCGAGAGATTTTACTTCGGCGGATTTCTTCCTGTCAAAAGCGGACAACGAGAACGGGAATTGGGTGCAGCCGCTGCCCGGGACGAAACCACGATCTTTTTTGAATCCCCCTACCGCCTGACGAAAACGCTCAGCGCGTGCGCCGTCCTCATGCCGGATCGGCAACTCTGCGTCGCGCGCGAGCTTACAAAGAAATTCGAAGAATTCCGGCGCGGCGCCGCTCGCGAGCTTCTCAACCATTACGAAGCACGTCCACCAAAAGGCGAAATCGTGCTCATGCTTTCGCAAAGATAAGGTGGAGCGTGGGCTCCGCTGCGTGCGATGCTAAGCACATGCCCCGAAAGCTTTCGGGCCCAAATTCAACATCGAACAGGGACCGCTCGATCCACCTCGCATTGAAAGCCAATTGCTCATTTCCGCTTGTCAAATCCACCTATCTGTGGAAATTTTGCGCGGCTTTTCCCTCAGAAGCGCTATGGCTTACGCAATTATCAAAACCGGTGGACGACAGTATCGCGTCGCGGAGGGCGACACGATTGATGTCGATCTTTTGGACGTGGAAGCGGGAAAGACTGCGACGTTCGGCGATGTCTTAATGTATTCCGATAGTGGGAAATTGACGCATGGCGATCCGCTAATTTCTGGTGCGAAGGTTACGGCCGAAGTGATCGAGGAACGCAAGGACAAAAAAGTGATCGCCTTCAAGTTTAAGCGACGTAAAGGTTATCATCGCACCGTAGGACATCGCCGAAAGCTGAGCCGGGTGAAAATCAAAAGCATCAGTATTGGCGCGAAGAAAACTGCGGCGAAAAAGACCGAGGAATAAGGCGACCAACATTCATCAGCTCTCAACTATTAACCACCAACTTCCCCAATGGCTCATAAAAAAGGACAAGGCAGCGTCAAAAACGGCCGCGACAGCGTCAGCAAACGGCTGGGCGTGAAAAGATTCGGCAGCGAGCTGGTCGTTGCCGGTAATATCATTGTCCGCCAGCGTGGGACGAAGTTTCTGCCAGGAAAAAACGTAGGACTCGGCCGCGATTACACAATTTTCGCGCTGGTGGATGGAAACGTCCGCTTCGATCGCGCCGGGCGGCGGGTGAATGTCGATCCCGTCGCCGCCGGAAAATAGACAGCCGATTCTGCTTTCCGGTTTCGACTCGCCTGGGGTATAAACCGTTTTCGCTAATGAGACACAACACGTTTATCCTTTTTGGCGCACCTGGAAGCGGCAAGGGCACGCAAGGAAAAACCCTCGGCACGATTCCGCGCTTTTATCACTGCGCCTGCGGCGATGTATTCCGCTCGATCGACACGCGCACAAAAGTCGGCAAGGCCTTTCTTGAATATTCGAGCAAAGGCCAGCTTGTGCCGGACGAGATCACGGTTGAGCTCTGGCGAGAGGCGATCGACGCGGCAGTGGAGGCGCATAAGTTTAAACCGGACATCGATACCCTGGTGCTCGACGGTATTCCGCGGAACGTCGGACAGGCGAAGATCATGGAGGAAATGATCGACGTGAAAAAAGTGTTTCATCTGTCGTGCCCGAGCCGCGAAACGCTTTTTTATCGATTGAAAAAGCGTGCGCTGAAAGACAATCGCCTCGATGACGCGAGCGACCAGGTCATCCAGCGCCGCCTCGATACCTACGAAACCGAATCCAAGCCGGTGCTTTCGTATTATCCAACAGAGATGGTCACTGTGGTTGACGCAACTCAACCGCCCTCCAAAGTCTTGTTTGATATTCTCGCCAGCATGAACGGCGTGGATGCTCAGCATGAGCCAGCAACAGTTTGAAAATTTCACCGCCTCAAGCCTCTACTGCGAAAAATGCAAAGCCGCGATGCCGGTGCGTGAGCGCTTGCTTTTAGTCCTGCCGGACCGCGAAATTTTCGATTACCTCTGTACTGGCTGCGGATCGTCAGTCGGCCAGCGTGAAGTCACTGCCGGCGACAAGTTAACGGCGCAGGCGATGGCTGGGCGGCATCGGCGGCGGGTATCTGCACAAACGCTGCTTCATTAAGGCGCAATGCGCGTCGTTTTCATCGGCACGGGCGAAATCGGCGTGCCGGCGGTGCAAGCTTTGGTGCAATCGAGCGAGCATCAAGTCATAAGAGTCGTCACGCAGCCGGACAAACCGGTCGGGCGCGATCAGCGAATCGAGCCGCCGCCAATCAAAAGGGCACTGGCAGGAGCGAAGATGTCGATCTTGCAACCCGCGCGGATCAAAGATCGACAATCGATTGAAGAGATCCGCGCGCTGATGCCGGACGTGATCGCGGTCGTGGCTTACGGGCAAATCTTGCCGCGCGATGTGCTTGAGATTCCGCGTATCGCCTGTGTGAACTTGCATGCGTCGCTTCTGCCACGCTGGCGCGGCGCTGCGCCGATCCAGGCCGCGATTGCGGCAGGCGACTCCGAAACCGGCATCACGGTTATCTACATGGATGAAGGACTCGATACCGGAGATATCTTATTGCAACGCAAGACTGACATCCTACCCACCGATACCAGCGGTTCGCTGCACAATCGGCTGGCCCAAATCGCGCCGGAAGCATTGCTCGAATCTTTGCGATTGCTTGCGAAAGGAGATGCACCGCGCACTCGGCAAGACAACGCGCTCACCGCTTACGCACCCAAATTGACCCGCGAGGACGGCAAAATCGATTGGTTCGAGCCAGCTGAGGTCGTCGAGAGAAAAATCCGCGCGTTCAATCCATGGCCAGGTGCATTTACAACTATCGCGGCAGAATCGGAAAAGCCGCGCAATTTGAAAATATTTTCCGCGGCGGTTGTCGATGTTCGCGGCGCGACAGGAGAAGTTTTGCGAAGCGACGAAGAAGTCATCGTTGCGGCCGGCAAGCAGGGGGTGTTGCTCGGTGAAGTGCAATTGGAAGGAAAGCGGCGAATGAGGGCAGCGGAATTCGCGCGCGGATTTGCTCGGGCCCTTCGCATTGCGCAATAGGCCGCGGGAGGAGTCTGCGTGGACCCACCGCGCCAACGATTCCCCGGCTGGGCGGGCCGGCCCAACCCAACCAATTTGCTTTCCAAACTCGCGCGCGTTCTGTTTGATCATTGCCGATCATGCAAACGGAAGGGCCAGCTTATAAACGCATCGTGCTCAAGTTGAGCGGCGAAGCCCTGCAAGAGCGCGGCGCGCGCGACAACATTTCACCAGCGGTCGTGCGCGAAATCGCGGGGCGAATCAAAGAGGTGCGCGACCTCGGCGTGCAGGTCTCCGTCGTAATCGGGGGCGGCAACATCTGGCGCGGCCTTTCCGCAGCGGATCGCGGCATGGATCGCACGACCGCGGACTACATGGGCATGCTCGCCACTGTCATCAACGCGCTGGCTTTACGAAGTACGCTTGCCGAGATGGGCGTCGAGACCCGCGTGCAGACCGCCATCGAAATGAAAAACGTGGCTGAGCCGTTCATTCTTGGCCGTGCCATCCGCCATCTCGAACTTGGCCGCATTGTGATTTTTGCGGCCGGCACGGGTAATCCATATTTTTCAACCGATACAACCGCCGCGCTGCGCGCGAGCGAGATTCGCGCCGATGTCATCCTGAAAGCGACGAAAGTGGACGGCATTTATGATCGCGATCCAAAGACCGACGCAAATGCGCGGCGCTACGAGCGCATCACCTTCACCGAAGCGCTGACAAAGCGGTTGCAGATCATGGATTCGACCGCGTTCAGCCTTTGCATGGACAACAAAATCCCGATTGTGGTGTTCGACATGAACACGCCGAGCAACATTCGTGACGCTGTATTGGGACGAAAAGTCGGCACGCTTGTTTGCGACGAACCCCAACCGAAGTAACAGGTTAGGCGTATGAGCAGAGACGACATTCTTCTAGAAGCTGAGATGTCGATGGAAAAAAGCGTCGACTACATGGTGCACGAATTTTCCGCAGTGCGAACCGGCAAAGCGTCGCCCGGGCTCGTGGAGAACGTCGATGTCGTAGCGTATGGATCGACCATGAAGTTGAAGCAGCTCGCCTTGATCACCACCCCTGAGTCGCGTTTGCTCGTCGTTCAGCCCTTCGACGCGAGCACGGTGCAGGACATCGAGAGGGCTCTTAAGGAGTCGAAGATTGGTATCACACCGGCGGTCGACGGAAAGATTATTCGGCTGCCGATTCCAGAGTTGTCAGAAGAACGGCGCAAAGAACTCGCGCGCTCGCTCGCCAAAATGGCGGAGGAAGCACGGGTGCGCGTGCGCGCTAACCGGCGCACGGCGCTCGACGAGGCGAAGAAACTCAAAGCCGCAGGCGAATTAACCGAGGACGGATTGCACGATTTGGAGGCTGAAGTGCAAAAGCTGACCGATCGCTTCGTCAAGTCCGTCGATGATCATCTCAAGCGCAAAGAGGCTGAGATCATGAAGGTATAATTCTGTAGGAGGGATTGGC
>Ga0193727_1000138_pt1 | contig 24194 bp, 19 predicted proteins | sample H2c2metaG_FD_143051 | JGI IMG/M metagenome (GOLD analysis project Ga0193727, IMG submission 143051) | Soil microbial communities from a riparian zone of the East river system, Colorado, United States - H2c2 | ecosystem: Environmental > Terrestrial > Soil > Riparian zone | place: USA: East River...
CGCGCCGATGTACCAGGCGCAGCTCGCGAAGGAGAACGCGGTCGACTTCAACGACCTGCTACTCAAGGTTCGCGATCTGTTCGAGCACGAGGCCACGGGCAAGCGGCTACAGGTCAGGTTCCGGCACGTCCTGGTCGACGAGTTCCAGGACACCAACCTGGTCCAGTACGATCTGGTGCGCCGGTTCGCCGGGGCGACGCGCAACCTCACGGTCGTCGGCGACGACGATCAGTCGATCTACGCGTGGCGCGGCGCCAATCCCGGCAACCTGGATACGCTCGCGACCGATTATCCGCAGCTGCGCGTCATCAAGCTCGAGCAGAATTATCGCTGCCCGAACCGGATTCTGCGCGCGGCAAATGCGTTGATTCGCCACAACCCGCACAAGCACGAAAAGAATTTGTGGAGCGAGCAGGGCGACGGTGTACCGATCCGCGTGCTGGTGTGCAAGGACGACGAGCACGAAGCCGAGCGCATCACCGCCGATATCGTTCATCTGGCGCAGAAACACAAGGCGCGCTGGAACGAATTCGCCGTCCTGTATCGCGGCAACCACCAGTCGCGGCCGCTGGAAAAGGCCCTGCGTCTGGCACGCGTGCCGTACCACGTGACCGGCGGCACGGCGTTCCTCGAGCGTGCCGAGGTCAAGGACCTGCTCGCCTACCTGCGCCTGATCGTCAATGCCGACGACGACGCGGCGTTCCTGCGCATCGCCAACGTGCCGCGGCGCGATATCGGCACGACGACGCTGGAAAAGCTCGGTCAGCTCGCGCAGTCGCGTCACATCGGCTTGTTGCAGGCCGCGCGCAACGACTCGGTGCTGACCCAGATCGCGTCGCGCCAGGCTTCGGCGCTGGTGAGGTTCGGCGAGCTGATCGGCCAGCTCGCATCGGCTGCGCACAAGATGACCGCGGCCGAGCTGGTCGAGGAACTGATCCGGCGCACGCACTACGAGGCGCATCTGCGCGAACAAACCAAGGATCCGACCGCGCAGCAGCGGCGCCGGGACAATCTCGACGAACTGGTCGGCTGGTTCCGCGCGATGCAGCGTCATGGCGGCGGCGCGCACGATCTGGCCAACCAGCTCGCGCTGCTGACGCATAGCGATCGCGACGACGGCGGCGACGCGGTGCGGCTGATGACACTGCATTCGGCCAAGGGCCTGGAATTTCGTTTCGTCTATCTCGCCGGAGTCGAGGAAGGCACGTTGCCGCACGCGGCCGTCATCGACCAGGGTCCCGTCGATGAAGAGCGGCGCCTGTGCTACGTCGGTATCACGCGGGCCAAGGAGCGCCTGTGCCTGAGCTACGCCTCGCGTTCGCGCCGCTACGGCGAGATCATGGCCAACGAGCCGAGCCGGTTCCTGGCCGAGCTGCCGCAGGCCGATCTGCACTGGGACGGACGTGACGCCGAGCAGGACGACGAAAACCGGCGCGAGCTGGCTTCATCCCATATCGCCAGGCTGGCCCATCTGCTCGCAGACTGACGCATGCCAGCGGCGGCTGCATACGCGATTGGATATTAATATAATTAAATCAATGATATAAATGTTATTTAGAATCTATTGCATTAACTATGCGGACTAACTATAATTGGGCCATGTATTTGTAAGCTGATTGCCCCGCGAACAAAGCAGAAGAATGATGTACTGATTCCCCTCCAGCGCAAGCTGGAACTCTGCCGGACGGCCATGCGCCGTCCGCTTTTTTTTAGCGGCGGCAAACGCGGGGCCGGGCGCAAATCTTGCCATTCGGCGACCCGCTAACTAGAGTGGCCGTCCCGCGTGTCCTGATTCCTTCCTTGGGGTTGATATGCACACCAAACTCGTCCGCATCGGTTTGATCCTTTCCGTGGCCGCGTTTGCGGCCGGCTGCAATCAGCAGCCACAGACTGCCGCCACGCCGGCGGCGGTACCGGCCCCCGCTCCGGCCGCCGCCGGTCCCGACGCCGCCATCATGGCGACAGTGCATGCACTGCGCGCGAACAATATCGCCGTGTTGCTCGACAACTCGCTGCCGCCGGCTGAACTGGCCAAGGTCAAGGCCGACTGGAACACGGAAATGAACAAGGACCCGGTCACCGATGAGGAACGGCGCAAGTTCACCGAGCAGATGACCAAGCTGACCGCACCCGGTGCGGAGGACAAGCTGTTCGCCGAAGTCGAGCCGCAGCTCAAGCAGTTCGAGCAGCAAAGCGCCCAGCAGATGCCGATGATGATCGCGATGGGCCAGGGCTTCATCCAGAGCGCAATCCAGCAGAACAAGGACCTGACCGATCCGCAAAAACAGCAGACCGTCGCGCTGATCGACGCGACCGCGAAGTGGGCGCAGACCGTCAAGTTCACCGAACCTGCCCTGGCCAAACAGGCGATTGCCGTCATGTGCAAGACCGCGCGCGAGCTGAACCTCAAGACGATCGATGAAGTGCGCGCGTTGAACTACGACCAGGGCATGCAGCGCGCGAGCATCGCCATCGCCGGTTTCAAGCAGCTGTTGGCGATCTATGGCCTGTCGATGGACAAGGCGCTCGATTCGGTCAAGGCCGAAACACTCTCGACGGGCGCCGACACGGCCAAGGTCAAGGTGACCTACACCGCGTTCGACCAGCCGTTCACGACCGAGACCGACGTGGTCAAGGTTGACGGCAAGTGGTTCAGCAAGCAGGCGGTCGAGCAGTGGGCCAAGCAGCAGCAACGCGAGATGGCCAAGATGGCGCCGCCCGCCGCCGAACAGCAGCCGGCTGGAAAATAAGTCCGCCGGCGGCGGGCCGCGCCTTCGTAGTGCGCCTGCCCGCCCGCTGAGTGTGGACGTGCGTACGCGGAGTGCCCGCGCACGTCCCTTACAATGACGTCATGGACCAGCCCGTACCTTCCTCGATCCCGGCGCCGCCTCTGGCGCCGCTGTGGTTGCGCGCGCTCGGTCTGTTGATCGAGCCGTGGATCCGTATCCGGCGCGAGCCGGCCGAGCCGCGCTCGCAGTACGATCTGAGCCTGCCGGTGTGCTATGTGACCGAGCGCTACGGCCTGTCCGATACGCTGGTTCTCGAGCAGGCCTGTCGTGAGGCGGGTTTGCCGGAGCCGTTGCGTCCGTTCGAGTTTGCCGGCTTGCGCAAGCAGCGCGCGATGTTCGCGTTGTCGCGGCGCGACGGCTGGCTGTTCGGCCGACCACGCTCGCGCACGCATTCGGAAACGCTGGCGCAATTGCTTGACGGCGTGCGCACGCATCCGGACCTCGACATCCAGCTGATTCCGGTGTCGATACTGGTCGGCCGCGCACCGGACCGGCACAGCGGCTGGTTCCGCGTTCTGTTTTCCGAAAACTGGGTCGTCGTCGGACGCTTTCGCCGCCTGATCTCCCTGCTGTTGAACGGCCGCGGCACGATCGTGCAGTTCGCCGCGCCGGTCTCGCTGCGCCAGTTCCTCGCCGACGAAAAAGAAGCACCGAACGCATTGCGCAAGCTGTCGCGCGTGCTGCGCATCCACTTCCGCCGCATTCGTGCCGCGGTCATCGGTCCGGACCTTTCGCACCGGCGCACGATGATCGAGGGCGTGATCAACGCCGCACCGGTGCAGAGCGCGATCGCCGTGGCGGCCAGCAAGGACGGCACCAGCCGCGACCAGGCGACAGCGAAAGCACGCGCGTTCGCCTGGGAGATCGCGGCGGACCAGTCGCATCCGTTCGTGCGTTCGGTGTCGTTCATGCTGACCGGTCTGTGGGACCGGATCTACGACGGCGTGAACATGCACCATTTCGACAAGATGCGGGCGATGGCGCCGGGGCACGAAATCATTTATGTGCCGTGCCACCGCAGCCATATCGACTACCTGCTGCTGTCGTACCTGCTCTATCGCAACGGTGTGGTCGTGCCGCACATCGCCGCCGGCCAGAATCTCAATCTGCCGGTGCTCGGCGCGCTGCTGCGCCGTGGCGGCGCGTTTTTCATGCGTCGCAGCTTCAGCGACCCGTTCTATTCGACCGTGTTCCGCGAATACATGAGCCAGCTGTTTGCGCGCGGCGTGTCGATCGAGTACTTCGTCGAAGGCGGCCGCTCGCGCACCGGCCGCACGCTGGCACCGCGCGGTGGGCTGCTGTCGATGACGCTGCGCAGCTTCCTGCGTGAGTCGCACCGTCCGGTCGTCTTCCAGCCGGTCTACATCGGCTACGAACGAATCATGGAAGGTGAATCGTACATCGGCGAATTGTCAGGCAAGCCGAAGGAAAAGGAATCGCTGCTCGGGCTGTTCCGCGCATTCCGCAAGCTGCGCGAAAATTACGGCAAGGTCACGGTCAACTTCGGCGAGCCGATTTTTCTGAGTCCGTTGCTGGACGGCGTCGACGCCGACTGGCGTGCCGCGACAGTCGATCCGGAAGCCAAACCGCCCTGGCTGAAGGCTGCGGTCGACGTGTTGTCCGAGCGCATCGTCGTCAACATCAATCGCGCCGCCGACGTCAACCCGATCAATCTGCTGGCACTGGCGCTGCTGTCGGCACCCAAGCACGCGATGGCCGAGAGCGACCTGCTCGCCCAGCTCGATCTGAATCGCGCCCTGCTCACAGACCTGTCCTATTCCGACCGCGTGACCGTCACGCCGCTGGACGCGGCCAAGATCATCGCCTACGGCGAAAAGATGCAGATCGTGCAGCGCATCGCGCATCCGCTCGGCGATGTGCTGGTCAGCGAAGGTCGCAAGGCGATCCTGCTATCGTACTTCCGCAACAACGTGCTGCACCTGTTCGCGGCGCCGGCGTGGATCGCCTGCTGCTTCCTCAACAATCGGCGCATGGCGCGCACGACCATCCTGCGTCTGGGCCGCCTGGTCTACCCATTCATCCAGGCCGAACTTTTCCTGCCATGGGATGAGGACAGCTTCGTTGCGCGCCTCGAAGCGACGATCGATTTCCTGGTGGCACGCGGCGTTCTGGACACCGATTCGGACCGGCGCATCCTGAGCCGCGGTCCGGGCCAGGGCGACGGCGCATTCCAGCTGCGCGCGATCGCACAGAACCTGCTGCAGGCATTCGAGCGCTACTACATCGCGATTGCGGCGCTGGTGCGCAACGGACCGCACACGCTTTCGTCCGGCGAACTGGAGAACCTGTGCACGCTGACGGCGCAGCGCCTGAGCCTGCTGCTCGAACTCAACGCGCCGGAATTTTTCGACAAATCGCTGTTCCGCGGCTTCATCCAGAAACTGCGCGAGCGCAAGGTCGTGTGGACCGACGAGGGCGGCAAACTCGATTTCGACGCCGAACTCGAGGGCGTGGCGCGCGATGCCAAGGTGATCCTGAGTCGCGAGATCCGCCACGGTATCCTCAAGCTGACGCCCGAGCGCCGCCAGGCCCTCGCTCCGCCGCCTTCCGAAGTGTCCGAGGAGTAGGAAAGGGCTTTGTACGCGGATTTACGCGGATCGAAGGGCGTGAACGCGGATACAGAAAAATTTCTGACCGGCGTGAATGCACATCAATCCGCGCAATCCGCGTCAAAGACTTCCCAACTTTTCCAAAGAGTAGGCAAGAGCCCGTGCAGGTATCGAGCGGAACCCGGTAAGAAATCTTGATCCGCGTGAATGCACTTTCAATCCGCGCACATCCGCGTTCAAGCTTTTCTTTCCAGGAGACCGGGACTCTAGGCGTCGAGGTCGGGAATCAGCTTGTTCTCGAGGTAGGCGATCATGTCCTTGAGCCGCAGCTTGCGTTTTTTCAGCCGGCGCAGTTGCAGTTCGTCGCAGGCCGGGTCGGCGGCCATGCGCGAGATCACGACGTCCAGATCACGATGCTCGATGCGCAATTCGACCAGCTGGCGTGAAATTTCAGCGATATCTTCCATCGACACCCGACCGGCATTGCAATGGGTCGGCGATTATTCGCCGCTCGCCCGGCGTGGTCTTCGAAGCAACCGCGCCGAACTCGTACAATAGCATCCCCTGGCCTCGCCCTTTTGGCTCATGAACGCGATCGTTGCCCGCCCCCTCGAAGCCAACAAGCTGGCCAAGCGCCTGCGCCGTCAAGTTGGCCAGGCGATCGCCGACTACAACATGATCGAGGATGGCGACCGGATCATGGTCTGCCTGTCGGGCGGCAAGGATTCATACACGATGCTCGACCTGCTGCGCCAGCTGCGGGCCAAGGCGCCGGTGCGCTTCGAATTGGTCGCCGTGCATCTGGACCAGAAGCAACCGGACTACGATGCGCGCATCCTGCCGGACTACCTGCGTTCGATCGACATGTCGTTCGACATCATCGAGCAGGACACCTACAGTGTGGTCAAGCGCGTGATTGCCCACGGCAAGACGATGTGCGGCCTGTGTTCGCGCCTGCGCCGCGGCGCGTTGTACGCGCATGCCGAACGCCACGGATTCACGCGCATCGCGCTCGGTCATCACCGCGACGATCTGGTCGAAACGCTGTTCCTCAACATGTTCCATCATTCGACCCTGAAGGCCATGCCGCCGAAGCTGCGGTCTGACGACGGCAGGCACGTCGTCATACGACCACTGGCTTACTGCGCTGAAGCCGATATTGCCGGCTACGCGGCCATGAAAGGCTTTCCGATCATGCCTTGCAACCTGTGTGGTTCGCAGGAAACACTGCAGCGCAAAGTGATAAAGCAGATGCTGCAGGATTGGGAACACAGGTTTCCCGGACGCGTCGAAAACGTGTTTCGGGCGCTGACCTGCGTCGCGCCATCGCAACTTGCCGATCCGGCCCTGTTCGACTTTGCCGCGCTGGGCAGTCATGCGCACGCCGCACAACCGGCTGCGGCCGCCTGGCTGCGCGGCCAGACCGAACCGGACACTGGTTCGTCACACTGAAAGTCCCGGAAAATCATGCTCCCGCGGCCGCCATCGGTGTCGCGGGCCAGTTCTTACACCTTGGCGAGTCCTTCCATGTGGTTTCGTAACCTGACCCTGTTCCGCTTTTCCAAGTCTGCTGCCAAGAATCTCAAGGCGCTCGAAGCCAAGCTCGACCGGCATCGCCTGCGCCCCTGCGGCCCGATCGAACTGGCCACCCAGGGGTTTATTTCACCCCATGGCCGAGACGAGGATGCGTTGCTGCACGAGGTCGGCCCGTTCCGTCTATTGACCGCGGCACGCGAAGACAAGCTGCTGCCAAACAGTGTCGTTAGCGACGAATTGAATGCACGTTTGCGGAAAATGAGCGAAAAAGCCGGCAAACCGGTCGGTTCGCGCGAGCGCAAGCGGCTCAAGGACGAGGTGCTGACCGACCTGCTGCCGCGGGCCTTCACGCGCTTGTCAAAACGAAGTGCTTATATGGACACGGAAAACGGCTGGATGGTCATCGACACTGCCAGCCGCAAGGTCGCCGAAGCGGTCGTCAGCCTGGTCCGCGAGGCACTGGGCAGCTTTCCGGCGGCTCCGCTGGTGCCGGACGAGTCGCCACGGGTGCTGATGACCGATTGGCTGGCCAAAGGCAAGCTGCCGAAGGGATTGGCCCTTGGCGACGAGTGCGAATTGCGCGATTCTGGCGACGGTGGCGCCGCGGTTCGCTGTCGGCGGCAGGACCTTGAAAGCGACGAAATCCGGGAGCATCTGAAATCGGGTAAGCAGGTTTTCCAACTCGGCCTGGTGTTCGACGAGCGGCTGAGCTTCAGCCTCGACGAAGACCTTGTCGTGCGCAAGCTGCGCTTCCTTGATCAGGTGCAGAACGAATTGGGTGATACTGAGGCTGAGTCGGCCGCGGCCGAGCTCGACGCGCGGTTTGCACTGATGTCGCTGGAACTGAGACGCTTGTTCGACAACCTGCAGGAATGGTTCGGATTGCCCCGACCCATGGACAAATAGGAGACCGGCCGCGTTTTGCGGCGACAGCTTATGACCAGCAGCGGCGCCAGCGACTATCTGGAACTGTCGACGCCTACGGGCGATACGATCAAGGTGATGCGCCATGCGCATCCGCGCGCGCGCCGCCTGCGCCTGACCGTGACCTCGGGCGGAGCACGTGTGTCGTATCCGGAGGGCACGCATCCGGCCCAGGTGTTCGCCTTCCTGCGCAAACACGCCAACTGGCTCGAGCGCAAGCTCGACGAACTGCAACTCGACCAGGCCGGGCCGCCGCCTTTGCGCGCCGGCGTGCCGACACTGATTCCTCTGCGCGGCGAAACCACTCGCCTGAGCTGGCGCGACGGTGCCTACCCGCAGGTCGAGTTGGCAGGTGAGCGCCTGATCCTGTCGGTGCCGAAACCACACAACCAGCGCGCACTCGTGGCAGCGCGATCGCTGCTGCACTCGTTCCTGCAGGCGCAGATCCGCCGCGATGTCTCGCGCATTCTGGCCCGGCACATCGACGGACTCGGCCGCGCGCCGAGCGGCGTGCGCATCAAACCGCTGAAGAGTCTGTGGGGCAGCCTGGATTCGCGTGACCGCATCACGCTCGACCTGGCCCTCGCCCTGGCGCCGCCGGACGCGCTGAAATACGTGGTCGTGCACGAACTATGTCACCTGCGCGTGCGCGATCACTCGCCGCGATTCTGGAACCAGGTCGGCTTGCTGTATCCGGAGTGGCGCGACCAGCGCGACTGGCTCAAGACGCGCGGGCATGCGCTCAAGGCCGAGCTGGCACGGCTGATCGGCCCTTAGCGTATTGGACCGCTGCGGAGCGTTTTTGACGCGGATTTACGCGGATCAACGCGGATAGAAGCTGAAAATCTGCACATGAGCGAAACAGCGATCTTGTCGCTGCGCTCTTGTCTTGCATTTTTATCCGCGTTGATCCGCGTAATCCGCGTCCAACGGTGCTCTTGATGGTCTAGCCTGCACAGAACGCGAGCAGCACGGCTGCGGACCAGCGCGGATCGAAAGGCGTCGCTCCGATCCGTATTTCATCCGCGTTGATCCGCGTAAATCCGCCTTCAAGATGCCCTCGATCCTCCCTTGCCCGCCCCGCTGAACGCGAGTATCGCAGCGGCGACCGGCTGCGGATCTTCCAGATGCAGATGATGATGGCCGGGCAGGCGCACGACCTGGATGCCCGGAACGCAGGCGATGCGCGCATTGACCATGCCTTCGGCGAGGAATGAAGGCGCCGGCTGCGCCAGGATCAGCTGGGTCGGCGCACGAATGCCTTCGAGCAGCGCCAGGATCTGCGCTTCGACATAGCGTTGCGGCGATGCCAGGGTCAGCCGCGCGTCGGAAGACCAGACCAAGCCACCGGGCGCCGGGCGAATGCCACGGGCGACAAGAATCCGTGCTGCCTGCAGCGACAGGCCGTTCGCCTGCATGCGCGCTTTCACCGCGTCGTCTTCGCTGGTGAAGACGCGCAGCGCCTTGGCCTGCAGGGAAGCGCGCTGGTCGAGCGCGCGCTGCAGTTGTTGCAGCGCCTGATCAGCCTCCCCGGTCAGCGGTCCGAGCGCCTCGATCAGCAGCAATTGCTCGATGCGCTCCGGGCTGGCCGCGGCCAGTACGCTGGCGATGGCGCCGCCGAGCGAATGGCCGAGCAGGCCGAAGCGCCGCCAGCCCAAGGCGTCGGCCGCCGCAAGCACTTCGCCGAGATAGTCGACGTAGTGGTACCAGGTGCCGGGCGGACGGTGTTCGGAACGGCCATGGCCGGGCAGGTCCAATGCAACAATGTGGAAATGTTCACACAGCAATGGCGCCAGACGGTCGAACGAAGCGGCGTTGTCGAGCCAGCCATGGAGGGCGAGCAGCGCCGGCAGGGTCGGATCGCCCCACGCCCGCGCCGCCAGCCGCAGGTGCGGCAATGCGATCGACATTTCGCTGGCCGCTGTCATGCCGTCGGCGCACCCATGGCGGAGGTCGGCTCGAACCAGCCGGCAGCGTGGCCCCGGATCAGTGCCAGCAGCGCTTCGACGTGCTCTGGGCTGTCGTTGAGCGCCGGAATGTAATCGAGCCGTTCGCCACCCGCAGCAACGAACCGGTCGCGGTAACGCAGCGCGATTTCCTCGAGCGTCTCCAGGCAGTCGACGGCAAAGCCCGGACACAGCACCTGGATGTGACGGATGCCGCGGCCCGGCAATTCGGCGAGCACCTGTTCGGTATACGGTTGCAGCCACGCCGCACGCCCGACACGGGACTGGAACGCAACGAGCAGGTCGTCATCACGCATCTGCAGGCGCGCGCGCAGCCTTTGCGCGGTGGCAAGGCATTGGTCGAAATACGGATCGCCGTGGCGGACGTAGCGCTGCGGGATACCGTGGAACGACAGCAGCAACTTCGGCGCGCGACCGTGCGTTTTCCAGAATTTCTCCACATTTTCAGCAAGTGCAGAAATATACCCGGGATCGTCGTGGTAATTGTCGATGCAGCGCAGTTCCGGCGCAGGATGCAAGCGCTGCAGCGTTGCGGCGAGCGCGTCGACAGCCGTGCCGGTCGACGTGCCCGAGTATTGCGGGTACAGCGGCAGCAGCAGCAGGCGGCGCAGGCCGGCCGCCTGCAGGCGCTCGACCACTGCGGCGATCGACGGTTGCCCGTAACGCATCGCCAATACCACGCGCACGCGCCCGGCCGTCTGCGCGCGCACGCGCCGGTCGAGACGTTCTGCCAGTGCTTCGCTGTAGACGCGCAATGGCGAGCCGCGCTCGGTCCAGATGCTGGCATACGCATGCGCCGAGCGCCGCGTCCGCACATTCAGAATGACGCCGTAGAGGAGCGGCAGCCACAGCCAGCGCGGTGCGTCGATGACGCGCCGATCGGACAGGAATTCCGCCAGGAAACGCCGCACTGCCGCCGGCGTGGGCGCATCCGGCGTACCCAGATTGACCAGCAGTACCACATCGGCGCCGCTAGCCGGCGCCGGATCCGGGAAAGTCATCGCTTGCAGGTCTCCAAACGCCGGCGCTGGCCGGCCCAAGGGTTGTGTCCTGCCCAAACGCAAGACACAAGCGCTTGTGTCTTCATGGCTGCACGCGAGTCATTTGTAACACCGCCTGTTTTGACCACTTTTTTTCGCTTGAACAAGGTGTTAGACTTCGACCGCTGCTGCCCTCCAGGGCCGCAGCAGACGATTCGCCAAAAAACTATTATTAAAAAAAGAGAAGCTGCACCATGCCCCTGCGCGCCGTCATCGCGTCGCTTGTGTTGGCTGTCACCAGCGTTGTCGCCAACGCTCAGACAATAGCCTATGGCGAAGCATTCGACACGCTTTACGCGTTCGACCTGTCGACGCGCAACGCCGCACCGATCGGGCCGGCTGGCAGCTGGAGCGGCGTGCCACTTTCGAATGTCGAAGGGCTGACCTACAGTCCGGACGGCCAGCATCTGTATGCCGTGTCCGACACGCTGCTCAAGGTGTTGATGACTGTCGATCGGTCGACCGGAGCGGCGTCGGTGATCGGCAAGCTCGGCGGCAGCGCCGGCCTCGGCGATACCGGACAAGGCAGTTTCAATGTGCTCGATCTGGGCATGTCGTTCACCTGCGACGGCAGGCTGTGGCTGTCCGCCGCCGCGACCGGATCGTTGTGGCAAGTCGACCCGCTCACGGCCAATGCCACCAAGGTCGGCAATCTTGGCGTTACGGTCACCGGCCTGACTGCGCGCGGCAACGAACTGTTCGGCGCCGGCAGCCACAGCGATCCGAACCTTTACCTGATCGACACCAAGACCGCCAAGGCCACCGCGGTCGGTGGTTATGGCAACAGCGTGCAACCGATCACGACGGCCAGCCCGGGGTTCGAGCCCTCCGGTCAGCTTTGGTCGGTGATCGACAACGTGCCGCCGCTGCCGCCGCTCAGTACGCAGCCGCAGTGGAGTTCGCTGGCCAGGCTCGCCGCGAGCGGCAACCTGAGCGTGACCGGAGACATTACGACGTCGACCGGACAGAAATACCCCAGCAATGCCACCCAGCTGCCGTATGTCGGTCTCAAGGGTCTGGCGATCGCATCGCCCTGCTCGATTGCCGCGATCAGTTCGGCTCCGGCGCCGACGCTGTCGGTCCTCGCCGCGGTCATACTGGTGCTGCTCATCGCCCTGAGCGCGGGAACCTCCGCGCTGCCGCGCCGTCGAAGGATTTAACCTCAACCTAACCGTGGCGCTGCGGCAATGCGCTACCGTTGGAACCCCAGGTGGAAAGGAACGCACCGTGAATCGATGCTTTGCCGTGCTGCTCGCTTTTTTCGCGCTCGCATGGTCGTATGCCACACCGGCGTGCGCCGGCGAGGAGGAAAACAAGCGCGCCCAGGATGCCGTGCGCGTGCTCAAGGAGGTCATGATGGCACCGGACAAACGCATCCCGGCCGACCTCATCGGCGGTGCCTATGCGATTGCCGTCATCCCTGATGTGATCAAGGCCGGCTTTGTCATCGGCGGCCGCCACGGCCTGGGTATCGTCTCGGTCAAGACCAGTGACGGCACCTGGAGCAATCCGAGCTTCATCAGCATGACCGGCGGCAGCATCGGCTTCCAGGCTGGCGTTTCCTCGACCGACGTAATCCTGGTGTTCCGCTCCGAGCGCGGCGTCGATTCGATCATCCATGGCAAGTTCACGCTCGGCGCAGACGCATCGGTCGCCGCCGGCCCGGTCGGCCGTACGGCGCAGGCCTCGACCGACGCGCAGCTCAAGGCTGAAATCTATTCGTATTCGCGCTCGCGCGGCCTGTTCGCCGGCGCCGCGCTGGACGGTTCGGTGATCGCGATAGACAACGACGCGAACCAGGCCGTATACGGCGACGGTACCACCCCCCGGCGCGTCTTCGCCGGCGGCGTCACCAACGTGCCGAACGCCGTGGTCGATTTCCGCGACCGCCTGGAAGAGTACACTGCACGCTGACAATCACGCCCTGCTGGCCAGCCGCAACAGGCACCGCCCGCGGGACGCAACCGGAGCAAGATCATGGGTACCTGGGGTATAGGCCACTGGCTGATCGTCCTTCTGATTGCCGTGCTGCTGTTCGGCACCAAGAAACTCGGCAACATCGGCGGCGACCTGGCCAATGCGATCAAGAGTTTTCGCAAGGGATTGCAGGACGACGATCATTCGGCGCAGGCACAGCTCAAGGCCGATCCGGACGCGCCGCCGGCGACGGCGAACAGCGAAACTAAGCGCGAAAACACGCCGTAGGCATTGCCATGTTCGATATCGGCATGGGCGAGCTGGGCCTGATTGCGGTAGTCGGCCTGCTCGTGCTCGGGCCGGAGCGACTCCCGCGCGTCGCGCGCACCACCGGAGCGTTGCTGCGCAAGGCGCGGCAAAGCTGGCACAGCGTGCGCGCGGACATCGAGCGCGAATTCGCAGCGGAGGACCTGAAGCAGACGCTGCGGCAGACCGCCGCCGCGGCAGATCCGAGCAGCGATTGGCAGCGCGCGATCGATCCGGGCAGCGGCGCCAAATCCGGGAGCGCCGTGCGCGACGCGCCGCCGCCGTCGACCGACAGCGCGGCCAATGAGCAACGCTGACGGCAGCGACGCCGGCGCCGAGGGGACCGAGCAGACCTTCATCTCGCACCTGGTCGAACTGCGCGCGCGCCTGCTCAAGGCGGTCGCCGCGGTCCTGATCGTGCTGCTCGCACTGCTGCCGTTCGCCAGCCGGCTCTACCATTTCATTGCCGAGCCGCTGCTCGAGCGGATGCCCGGCGACGCGAAGATGGTTGCCATCGACGTCGCCTCACCTTTCTTCACGCCGCTGCGCCTGGCATTCTTCATCGCCCTGTTCATCGCGATGCCGGTCGTGCTGTATCAGGCGTGGCGCTTCGTCGCTCCCGGCCTGTACCGGCACGAAAAACGCCTGGCGGTACCGTTGCTGGTTTCCAGCGTGGCGCTGTTCTATACCGGCTGCGCGTTCGCCTACTGGTTCGTACTGCCCAACGTGTTCCGCTTCCTGCTCGGCATCACGCCTGAAGGCGTGTCGATGATGACCGACATCGGCCGCTACCTGGACTTCGTGCTGACCATGTTCCTGGCGTTCGGCGTCTGCTTCGAAATACCGATCGCGGTCGTGATCGTCGCGTCGCTGGGCTGGGTCACGCCGGCGCAGTTGTCGGCGAACCGGCCCTATGTGATCTTCGGCGTGTTCGTCGTGGCGGCGATCCTGGCTCCGCCCGACGTGATATCAATGATCATGCTGGCGATACCGATGTGCCTCCTCTACGAGCTGGGGGTGCTGGCCACGCGCATGCTGCTGCATCACGATCGCGGCAGTGCAGCAGGAACGCCGGACGTGTAAGACCCCGGTGCATGCTTCGACTTTTTTGCCAGTTTGTGTTTTCGTGACAAAGGTATAAAATGCGAACTGCATTATCTGCAGTAATACACTTGTCCACACCCTCCCGAGGAGCCCCCAATGGCAAAGAATGAAGATACCCGCGACGCGAGCCTGCGCGTCTCCAAGAAGATGCGCGACAGCCTGAAGGCCGCCGCCGCGGTTGCGGGTCGCCCGTTGTACGACGTCACCAATGAAGCGATCAACAATTACCTCAGCTCGGCCAAGAATGCACCGCGCAAGGCCAAGAAGTAGGTACAGTTTGTATACTCCGCAGCCACACGGTTGCGGACGCAAGCAAAACGGCCCGCGGGGCCGTTTTTGCTTTTTATACTATGGGTTTTTTCCTGCGCACTTCAGGAAACGTCGCAACAGCGTGCGTGCGCGCGGACTGGGCCGCCCGGCAGCCCCGATGGGCCCGGCATCCAGGCCTTCGTTGCGCAGCGTATCGGCGCGCAGGCGCAGATAGCCGCGCATCGCCGCCACCGAGAACTCCGGATGAAACTGCACTCCCCAGGCCCGTTTCGCATAGCGCACGGCCTGGAAATCGTCGTGGCTGGAGCGGGCCAGCACGGTTGCATTGGCTGGCGGTTCGACCACCGTCTGCACGTGCGTTGCCTGCGCGGCAAACTCACCGACTGCCACCGCCAGCAGCGGATCGGCGGCGGCGGGCGCCAGGCAGTCGATCCGCACCGTGCCGATCTCGCGGCCGCGCGGGTTATCGGCGACGCGGCCACCGAGCGCATGCGCCAGCAGTTGGTGTCCGTAGCACACGCCGAGCAGCGGCACGTTGCGGCGCACCGCGTCGACCAGCCATTGCGCCGTACGCTCGCTCCAGTCGTGGCGCTGCGTGACCATTGCCGCCGATCCGGTCACGACAGCGGCGCTGATGTGCTCCGGTCGCGGTAGTTGTTGTCCGGCCTGCACGTCGATGATCGTGACGTCGGCATCGGCAAGGCCGAGGCCACGCTGGAACCACTGCGGAAAATCACCGAGCCGGCTGCGCAACTGCTCCGGTGCGGAGCCGGTCTGCAAAATCAGGACGGTCATGCTTCGATCGGCGGCAGCACGCCGATGACTTCGCTGATCGTCGTCACGCCGCGCGCCACCTGCGCCGCCGCCGACACGCGCAGCGGTCGCATGCCGTCGGCCAGCGCCGCCGCGGTCAATTTTTCCAGGTCGAGCGCCGGCTGGATCATCTGCCGCAACTGCGACGACACGCGCATCATCTCGTAGATGCCGGTGCGGCCGAGGAAGCCGGTGTTGCGGCACTCCAGGCAGCCAACCGGCGCGTACACGCGCGCCGGCGGCGGCAGGTTCCAGTGATGCGCGAGCACCGCCCAGGCACGCACGTCGAGTGGCGCCTCGATCTTGCAGTGCGGACACAACGTGCGCACCAGGCGCTGCGCGACGACGCCGGCAAGCGTCGAGTGGATCAGATAATGCGGCGCGCCGAGATCGAGCAGGCGCGTGATCGCCGATGGTGCGTCGTTGGTGTGCAGCGTCGATAGCACCAGATGTCCGGTCAGCGAGGCCTGAATCGCCATCTGCGCGGTTTCCAGGTCGCGGATTTCGCCGACCATGATGATGTCGGGGTCCTGGCGCAACAGCGTGCGCACGCCGGTGGCGAAGTCCAGATCGATTGCCGGCTGCACCTGCATCTGATTGAGGTCGGCCGAGACCATTTCGATCGGATCTTCGACCGTGCAGACATTGATGTCGGGCGTCGCCAGATGCTTGAGCGTCGAGTACAGCGTCGTCGTCTTGCCCGAGCCGGTCGGCCCGGTCACCAGCACGATGCCGTGCGGGCGTTCGACCAGGCTGCGCCAGATCGTCTCCTCTTCGGGCGAGAAACCGAGCTGGCGGAATTCCTTGACGACGATGTCCGGGTCGAAGATGCGCATCACGACTTTTTCGCCGAACGCGGTCGGCATCGTCGACAGGCGCAGCTCGACTTCGCGGCCTTCGCTCGAGCGTGTCTTGATGCGACCGTCCTGCGGCCGGCGCTTTTCGGCCAGATCCATGCGGCCGAGGATCTTCACGCGTGCGGTCACCGCCGTCATGACCGGCGTCGGCAGTTCGAACACCTTGTGCATGATGCCGTCGATGCGAAAGCGGATCGGGCTGGTGTCGCGGCGCGGCTCCAAATGGATGTCCGAGGCGCGCTGCTCGAACGCGTACTGCAGCAGCCAGTCGACGATGTGCACGACGTGGCGGTCGTCCGCGCCGACGTCGCCGGACTTGCCGAGTTCGAGCAGCTGCTCGAAATTCAGGATCGCACGGCCGTCGTTGAGATCGCCCTTGGCATCCTTGGCGCGCTGGATCGAGCGCTGCACGCCGTAAAACTCGACCAGGAAACGGTTCAGGTCGACCGGATTGCAGACCACGCGCTGCAGGTCGCGCCGCAGGATGTGGCCGAGGTCGGAGATCCAGCGCGTATCGAACGGTTCGCAGGTCGCGAACACGATCTGCAACGGCGTCACCGCGACCGGCAGGATCCGATAGCGCTGGGCGTAAGCATGCGAGATGACCTTTGTGACCGCGGCCACGTCGATCTTCATCGGATCGATTTTCAGGTACGGCAGCTTGGCCTTGTCGGCGAGCCACTGAGTCAGCACCTCGAGGCTCAGCGGCTTGCCGTCGCGCGGATTGATCGCCTTCTGGTTTGCGATCAGGGCGAGCGGATGCAGCTCGACCTTCGCGTTCGCACTGCGTGCGTCGGCGCGCGCCTTTGCCAGGTCGGCATCGCCGATCATGCCGTCGTGCTTCAGTGTCGCGAGCACACTGTCGATATCCAACTTGCGGTACTGGCCGAGGACCGGCGCGTCACTGCCGCCGTCGACCACGCCGACTCGCGGCGCGAGCGGCGTCGGACGTTGCGGAATGGTGGCCATGGATGCGCCTAAAGGATTGCGATGACTGCCGTTATACTAACGCGCTTTGCGCGCCGAACCGTGAACTCCATGATCGATCAGACCCGGCCTGGTCCGATATCGGGCCCGACCTTCCAGACCGTGATCCAGACCTTGAACCGCTACTGGGCGGAGCAGGGCTGCGCGCTGATCCAGCCGCTCGATACCGAAGTCGGCGCCGGCACGTTTCATCCGGCGACGTTCCTGCGTGCACTGGGTCCCGAACCGTGGGCGGCCGCATACGTGCAGCCTTCGCGCCGGCCCGGCGACGGCCGCTACGGCGAGAATCCGAATCGCCTGCAGCATTACTACCAGTACCAGGTCGTGATCAAGCCGAACCCGGACGACATTCTGGATTTGTACATCGGCTCGCTCGAAGCACTCGGCATTGATCCGCTTGTGCACGACTTGCGCTTCGTCGAGGACAACTGGGAATCGCCGACGCTCGGTGCCTGGGGGCTGGGTTGGGAAGTCTGGCTGAACGGCATGGAAGTCACGCAGTTCACCTATTTCCAGCAGGCCGGTGGCCTGGAGTGCCGGCCGGTGACCGGCGAGATCACTTACGGCCTCGAACGCCTGACCATGTACCTGCAGAACGTCGACAACGTCTTCGACCTGGTCTGGACGCAGGCGCCGCGCGGCACCGTGACCTATGGTGACGTGTTTCATCAGAACGAAGTCGAGCAGAGCGCCTACAACTTCAAATACGCGAACGTGCCGGAGCTGTTCCACTGGTTCGATGTCTGCGAAGGCGAAGCGAAGAAACTGATCGAACTCGGCCTGCCGCTACCGGCCTACGACCAGGTCTGCAAAGCGTCGCACAGCTTCAATCTGCTCGATGCGCGCCGCGCGATCAGCGTGACCGAGCGCCAGCGCTGCATCCTGCGCGTGCGCGCGCTGGCACAGATGGTCGCCAAGGCGTATTTCGCCCAGCGCGAAAGGCTCGGCTTTCCGGGTTTGAAGCGACCGGAGGTCGCGCATGGCTGAGTTCAGGTCGTTGCTGATCGAAATCGGCTGCGAAGTCGAGCCCGGCGCGCCTATGCGATGCGAAGTAACGCATCGCATGCGCCATGCGAGGGTGAGGCAGGGATGCCGAACGTCGGACGCTCCAGGGAGGGACCATGCCTGAGAACAAGGCGCTGCTGGTCGAGATCGGGTGCGAAGAACTACCCCCGAAGGCGCTCGATGAACTTGCGAGCGCACTCGCGCAAAATCTGCAGGAGGAATTTGCGGCGCTCGATTTTCCGACCGGCGCCGCGACGATTTTCTGTTCACCGCGAAGGCTGGCGGTTCGCCTCGCCGACGTCGCGACAACAGCGCCGAAAGTCAAGACGATCCTGAAAGCGATGCCGGCCAAGATCGGCTGGAGCGCAGACGGCAAGCCGACGGCGGCGCTGTTGAAACGGGCGAGCGCGCTCGGCGTGGCAGCCGAAGCATTCAAGCCTGATGGCGATGGCCCCAATGCGGTGCTCGTTGCCGAGGCGGAAGTCGGCGGCGGCGCGTTGTCGGAACTGTTGCCGTCACTGCTGGACAAGGCGCTCAAGCGCCTGCCGATTGCGAAGCCGATGCGCTGGGGCGATCACGACTACGCGTTCGTGCGGCCGGTGCATTGGCTCGTGCTGTTGCACGGCGATCAGGTCATCGACGCGGAGATCTTCGGCATCTGCAGCGGCCGCGAATCGCGCGGACACCGTTTTCATCATCCCCTGCCAGTGAATATCGACAATCCCGACACCTATCTAGCGGCGCTGCGCGCGGCGAAAGTGCTGGCCGATCCGGCCGAGCGCCGTGCGCGCATCCGCGCAGAAGTCGATCGCGTCGGAGCGCACATCGGCGGTACACCGCGCCTGCGTGACGAACTGCTCGACGAGATCGCCAATCTGACCGAGTGGCCGGTGGCGATCGCCTGCAGCTTCGAGCGCGACTTCCTGCGCGTGCCGCAGGAAGCGTTGATCCAGACGATGGAGACGAATCAGAAGTTCGTTCCGGTGTTCGACTCGGACGGCAAGCTGACCGGGCATTTCATCGGCGTTGCCAATATCGACTCGAAGGATCCGGCAGAAATCCGCAAGGGCTACGAGCGCGTGATCCGGCCGCGTTTCGCCGACGCGAAATTTTTCTACGACGAAGACCTGAAGGCGCCGCTGGCCTCGCAGCAGGAGGCGCTGAAGTCGGTGACCTATCAACGGCAGCTCGGCAGCGTCTGGGACAAGTGCGTGCGTGTGGCCGAACTGGCGCGGGTGATCGGCAATCGACTCGGCGTCGATGCCGCGCTTGCCACGCGCGCCGCGGCGCTCAGCAAATGTGACCTGATGACGCGCATGGTCGGCGAGTTTCCCGAACTGCAGGGCGTGATGGGCCGCTACTATGCGACGGCGAACGGCGAGGACGCACAAGTCGCGCAGGCGCTCGATGAGTTCTACCGCCCGCGCTTTGCAGGCGACAAGATCGCCGAGGGCAGAGTCGCCCAGGTCCTGGCGATCGCCGAGCGTGTCGACACACTGGCTGGAATCTTTGCCACCGGCATGAAGCCGAGCGGCAACAAGGATCCGTTCGCACTGCGTCGCGCGGCGTTGGGACTTGCCCGGACGCTGATCGAAGCGGAGCTCGACCTCGATGTCGAAGCGACGTTGCGCGAGGCGGTGGAATTGCTGCCCGAGATCCAGGTTACGGCGAAAACAAAGGACGCAGCGGCGGCGCCGGCCACCGCGGTCGACAAGCCGAAGCTCGTATCTGACTTGCGCGACTTCCTCTTCGAGCGGTTGCGCGCCTACTACGGCGACCAGGGCTTTAGCGGCGAACAATTCGAGGCGGTGCGTGCGATCGAAACGCAGACGCTGATCGACTTCGACCGGCGCCTGCGCGCTGTCGCGGAATTCGCGCAGCTGCCCGATGCGCAAGCGCTGGCAGCGGCGAACAAGCGTATTGGCAACATCCTGCGCCAGGCCGGCGGCATGACCAGCGGTCAGGTCGATCTGTCCGCGCTCGACGCCGGCGCGGAAAGTGAACTGCATGCGGCGATCGCCACGGCGGCCGAGGCGGTCAAGCCGCTGGTCGCGCAGAATCGCTATGTCGACATTCTGCGTCGCCTCGCAGTGCTGCGCGCGCCGGTCGACCGCTTCTTCGACGCGGTCATGGTCATGGCCGACGACCCGGTACGGCGCAGCAATCGCCTGGGCATGCTCAGCCAGTTGCGCCGCATGTTCCTGCATGTCGCCGACATATCGCTGTTGCCGGCGCCGGAACGCACGGCGGGCGGTAGCGCGTAATGAGTCGCAGCGAAGAGCGCCTTTGGGAACGGGCGCACCGCTATCTGGCTGAAGGCCAGACCGAAGCGGCGCGTATCACCCTGGAGTCTCTGCTGCAACGCATGCCGAACAGTGCCGCCGTGCATCTGCAGCTCGGCGGGCTGGCCTACGCCGAAGACCGGTTGCGCGATTGCACACGCCACACGGTGGCAGCCGCGAACGCGTTGCCGGAGGACGTCGAAGCGATCCTGCAGATCGTGCTGACGTTGCTGCAGGTCGGCGAGACCGTGCTTGCTCGCCACTGCCTCGATCACACCGCGATTGCGCGCAGCCGCGATGGCGTGATGCTCGCGCGGCTTGCTGGCGCGCGCCAGATGCTCGGCGACCACCACGAAGCGCTGGAATTGCTCGACAAAGCCAAGGCGGTCGGGCACGACAATGCCGACTTCCGCTACATCCGAGCAGTGCAATTGCTGTTCAACGGCAAGGCCGATGAGGCCGAGGCCGAGTTGAACACCTGCCTGCGCATGGGCTCGACCTATGGACGCGCGTCGGTCACGCTGGCCCGGCTGCACCGGCAGACGCGCGCCTCCAATCATGTCGACTACATTCGCGGCCAGCTGCAGCGCGTTGCGAAGGGCAGCGAAGACCACGCCGCATTCGAATACGCGCTGTACAAGGAACTCGAGGACCTCGGCGACCACGATGCGGCCTGGGCCGCACTCGAACGCGGCAGCGCGCTGATGTTCGCGCGGCTCGAATACGATGCAGCCTGGGAAGGCCGCATCATCGATGGCCTGCAGGCGCTGTGCACGCGCGATTTCCTGCCGGCGTCGTCACCCGACCCGCAGCCCGGCCCGCAGCCGATCTTCATCATCGGCATGCCGCGGTCCGGCACGACCGTGCTCGACCGCATTCTCGGCAACCACTCGCAGGTCGTCTCGGCCGGCGAGCTCGGCGACTTCGCCCGCGCGCTGCGCTGGGGCGTCGATCACAAGTCGCTGCATCCGGTCGACGAGACGATACTCGCGCGAGCCGCGCAAGCCGACTTCGCCGAGATCGGTGCACGCTATCTGGCGCAGACGCAATGGCGCGCTGCCGGCAAGTCGCATTTCATCGACAAGCTGCCGATCAACTGGATGCAGGCTGGATTCATACGCCGGGCATTGCCGGGCGCGCGCATCCTGCACATGACGCGTGACCCGATGGATACCTGCTTTTCGAACTTCCGCGCATTCTTCGGCGTCGGCTACGCGTACAGCTACGACTTCGCTGCGCTGGCCGCCCACTACCGGCACTATCGGCGCCTGACCGGGCACTGGCACCGTGCCATGCCCGGGCAGATCCTCGACGTGTCCTATGCGCGCCTGGTCGGCGACGCCGACAGCGTCACGCGCGAGGTTCTGGATTTCTGCGGCCTGCCGTACGAGGCCGGCTGCGCCGAACTCGAGCGCAATAGCGCACCGGTCGCCACGCTGAGCAGCCAGCAGGTACGCGAGCCGATCCATCAGCGCGCGATTGGCGAATGGCAGCGCTACGAGCGGCAGCTGGAACCGCTACGCGTGGCAATCGGCGTCTGAGCGAGTGCGTTAGGTCGCGCGCTGCGCGCTAGTGAGGAGTAAGGGCGCGCGCTGTGCGCGCTCGTGAGGAGTCGGGGCAGCGGCCGGCCTCACGAGGCGCGCAGCGCCGACCTCACGCCCCTTCCCACTGCCGCCGCACAACAAAAAAAGGGCTGGCCTCTCGGCCAGCCCTTTGCAAGCGACGCTCTTATATCAAGGAGCGCTCTTATTCCTTCTTGCCGCCACCGAAGTGCATGTTGAATTCCGCCATCAGCAGGCGCCCGTACGAGTTGTAGTTGAAGATGTTGTAGTACGGATAGACCGCGAACGTGCGGTCAAATGGCGGCCGCGAATTGAAGATGTTGTTCGCGATCAGCGTGATCGCGGCATCGTCGTTGAAGTTGTACTGCACGGTCGCGTTGTAGATCATCCACGGCGACACGGTATAGCTGCCGTCGTAGCTCCAGGTCTTGCCGAAGCGGGTGCCGCGAACCGTGGTGCTCCACGGACCGATGCGCCAGTTGATGCTGCCGCCGCCGATGTCCTTGAACTGGTCGTAGTAGGTGTTCTCGCGCAGCAGATCGGTGACCGGATCGGTCGGGAACTGCTGGTACTCGTGCTTCAGCGTCGTGTTGTAATCGGCGCCGAAGGTGAAGTCGCCAAAACGGCCGGCTTCCACGCGGTACTGCAGGCTCGCCGTGATACCCGCAACAGACTCGTTCGAGATGTTGATCGGGAACGTCGAGACGCTGTTGAGCAGACCGGCGCCGATCGGCGCGGTGAGCGGATTGCGGCCGACTTCGTTGATGAACTGCTGGCAGGCCTGCGACGTGCCATCGACCGGCGTGCCGCTGCGCGTGTGGCCGAGGCGGCAGTCCGCTTCACGATCCAGGATCGTCTGCAGGCTGTAGCTGTTGACCTCGTTGCCGATCTTGACGTTGTAGTAGTCGGTCTTGATGTTGAAATTGCTGGTCGGCGACCAGACGACGCCGTAGCCGAACGATTTGGCGGTGATGTACTTCAGATCCTTGTTGCCGGTCTGGAAGCCCTGGATCTGCACGGAGTTGAACGGTGGCGCGCAGTTGGTGAAGTTGTCGCCCTGTGCCTTGCGGCAATTGTAGGTGTCGACGACGCTGGTGAAGAACGAACTGCCGGTCGAGAAGATGTAGCCCATGTCCGGCGCGCGGAACGCGGTGGCGTAGTTGGCGCGGAACAGCAGCGTGTCGATCGGACGGAACTCGAGGCCGATCTTGTACGTGCCCTTGCCCTGCGAGCTGCCGGCGGCCTTGTACTGGTCGTAGCGACCCGACAGGTCGGCAGTCAGCATGCTGAAGATCGGGATGTTCAACTCGGCCGCGGCGGCCTGCCGGTCGCGCTTGCCACTGCCGCTGGTGCCACCGGTTCCCCAGAAGTCACCGGCCGTTATGCGCGGGTCGACCGGGTTGTCCCACGACTGGTTGCCGGCTTCGAGCACACCGGCGAAACCGACCGATCCGGCCGGCAGCGTGAAGATGTCGGTGTTGGTGACGGTCAAGTTGAGCTGCTGGGTGTAGGTCTCCGAGTCGCTGCGAACGAAGTCGCTGATGCTGTCGTACTGCGCCGGCGTGATCGCGCCCCAGAAATTCTTCTGCTGGCGAATGTGGTAACCCGGATAGCCGTAACCGTACGGATCGGTGCCGTCCTGCGGGCCGAGGAAGAACGCATTGACCTTGTCGGTCAACGTGCGGCGGTTATAGGAGTTGGCTTCATAGTCCGAGCGGTGGAACGATGCATCGTAGTTCCAGTTCGAGCTGCCGAACGTGCCGCGAATGCCGGCGTTGAAGATGTAGCTGTCTTCTTTCACCGTGCCGTCGGCCTCATGGCCGATTTCTTCCGGCGCGAAGATGTGCTGCAGACGAACCAGCTTCGCGTCGTCGATATCCCAGATGTAGGTCGGCATGCCGACGCCGGTCGCCCAGAACGAGACGCCGCCGACGAAGTAGGTCGTCTTGGTGTGGTCGTAGAGCAGGTCGGTGTACAGCTGCATGTTGTCGTTGACCTGATACTTCAGGCTGCCGTAAGCATTGGCGCTCTCGTTGCCGTTGAGGAACGTCGTAAAGCCCGGGCCGTTGTTGCTGCCGCAGTAGCTGCCGAATCCGGCGCGCGTACGGTACGCCTCGTCGCCGTGATAAAGCGAGCTGATCGCATCGCAGGTCGCCTTGCCCGGATCATCGTACTTGCCGGTAAAGCCGTCGATCATGACGCGGTCGCGCTGGGCAATCGGCGGGCCGCCATTCAAGGTCGGGTTGTCGGCCGCGTTGTTGGTGT
>Ga0193727_1000139_pt1 | contig 24180 bp, 19 predicted proteins | sample H2c2metaG_FD_143051 | JGI IMG/M metagenome (GOLD analysis project Ga0193727, IMG submission 143051) | Soil microbial communities from a riparian zone of the East river system, Colorado, United States - H2c2 | ecosystem: Environmental > Terrestrial > Soil > Riparian zone | place: USA: East River...
GTACTCGTATCATTACGGGGACAGCTACATCCCGTACATCCAGCAGGAGGAACCGCTAAAGCTGGCCTGCCAACATTTTATTGATTGCATCGAAACGAATTCTCAACCGCTAACAGGTGGTCGTGAGGGGCTGGAGATGATCAGAATCCTCGAAGCGGCTTCCGCTTCCCTCAAGATGAGCGGCGCACCGGTGACATTTTATGGTTCGAATGGTGCAGCACCGGCTCCCAGACCCGCCAAAGCGGAAGAGCTTCTGCAGGCTGAAGCATTCGCGGGATGAGTGGCGAACCAGCCGCGCACCAGGTCATCGCGCCGGATGTAAAGCTTGGGCGTAATGTCCGGATTCACGCGTTCGTAAGTCTTTACGGCTGCGAGATCGGCGATGAAACAAGAATCGGTCCATTCGTTGAAGTGCAAAAGGGCGTGAAGATTGGCGAGCTCTGCAAGATATCGAGCCACACCTTTATCTGCGAAGGCGTGACCATCGAATCGGAAGTTTTTGTGGGGCACGGCGTAACTTTTATTAATGACCGGCATCCTCGGGCGACGAATTCCGCCGGCCACTTAAAGACGGACGCGGATTGGAATTGTCAGACTACGCTGGTCAAACGAGGAGCATCCATCGGATCCGGAGCGACGTTGCTGGGAGGAATTACGATTGGGGAAAACGCCATCGTGGGCGCGGGGAGCGTCGTTACTCGCGACGTGCCAGCGAACGCGACCGTGACCGGAAATCCGGCCAAACCGAGAGAAGCGCAAAGCCGCAAATGAAAGTTCCCTTTCTTGATCTAAAGGCGCAGCATGCGCCCTTGCTCGACAAGTTCGATCGCGCCATTCGCAAGGTCATCGAGAGCAGCGCATTCGCGGGCGGGCCGTTCGTGGAAAGGTTCGAAGAAGAGTTCGCAGCCTACTGCGATTCCCAGTACGCCATCGGCGTGGGCAACGGCACGGACGCCCTTTGGCTGGCCCTCCTGGCGCTTGGGATTGGCGCAGGCGATGAAGTCATCACGGTGCCCAACACATTCATGGCCACGGCCGAGGCCATTACCTGTTGCAGCGCTCGGCCGGTGTTTGTCGATGTTGACGAAAATACGTTCACGATGAACCCGGCCGAGCTGAAGAAGGCTCTCACGGCAAAAACCAAAGCGATCATTCCGGTTCACCTTTTCGGCCAACCGGCGGACATGGATCCGATTTTGGAATTCGCGCGGATGCACGGGCTTTTTGTCATTGAGGATGCCGCTCAAGCTCATGGCGCCGAGTACATTGGTCGACAAGCGGGCACATTGGGCGACGCCGGCTACAAGGGTCGAAAAGCGGGCACATTGGGCGAGGCCGGCTGTTTCAGCTTTTATCCCGGAAAAAACCTTGGCGCACTTGGCGAGGCCGGCGCCGTCGTGACGAACGACGCTGCGTTACAAAAGAAAATCCGCGCTCTGCGAGATCATGGTCAGGCCCGAAAATATTATCACACCCTGGTCGGTTGGAATTGCCGGATGGACGGCGTTCAGGCGGCAGTCCTGTCCATCAAATTGCGCCATCTTGAAGGAGGAAATCTCCTGCGGCGCGAACATGCGTTGCAATACAACCAGGCTTTCGCGGGAATCGACGAGGTTGCTACGCCGTTCGAGGCCAATTATGCGCGGCACGTTTATCACGTTTATGCGATCCGAGTCCAGGAACGCGATAAAGTCCGGCGACGTCTGGAGGAAAACGAAATCGGGTGCGCTGTGCACTATCCCATACCGATTCATCTCCAGGAAGCCTGCCGGAGCCTCGGCTACACGGCGGGCGCGTTCCCAATCGCGGAGAATCTGGCCGAGGAATTTCTTTCTTTGCCAATGTTTCCTGAATTAACGGAACAGCAAATCGAATATGTCGCTCGCTGCGTAAGCGAAACCGTTGGCGTGGGGGTGCTGGTTTAGCGAAAAAGTTTTTGAAGATTCTTCAACAAGCAGAATCAGGAACGAAAGAAGCGGCACCCGTCCCGGGCGATTATTCTTTCGTCGAGCCTAAGACAACCAGCAAATCGCTGCCGGGCTCAATGATCTACCCGCATCTCGATTAAAGGTTCGACCATGGCCGAAATCCGACGGGAAACACAACAACACTCCGGGGTGAGACTGAGCGACATCCTTTTCGCTCTGTTCAATCGCAAGCGAATAATCATCGTGTGCGCGGCGGTCGGCATTATTGCCGCTACGGCGGTTTATTTTCTCTACCCGACTTCCTACGAATCACAGGCCAAGTTGCTGGTCCGCTATGTTCTGGAAAGGAGCGCCGTCGACTCGATCGACGGTGCGAACGCCGCGTCCGCGTCGGTCAAAACAATGGATACAGTTATCAGCGCTGAAGTTGAGATTCTGACCAGTTGGGATCTGGCCGTGCAAGTCGCCCAGGCGCTCGGTCCCAAACGATTGCTACCGCGCTCTGGGGGATCGGTAACAGAAAATGACGCGGCAGGCACCGTTAGTTCGGGCTTGAATGTGATTTCTAACAAAGGAAACAACATCATTTTCGTATCCTACAAGAACCGTGACCCGGAGATCGCGACGCTCGTTTTGCAGGAACTCATAAGTCGTTATTTCATCAAGCATCTGGAAGTGCACCGCTCTGCTGGCGCCTTCGATTTCGTAACTCAACAAGCCGATCAGGTTCGAACGCGCTTAAACCAAACGGAGGATGCTTTAAAGCCGCTGATGGACAAGACCGGGATTGTGTCGTTTAAAGAGGGCTCAGCAGCCCTTACCACCGAAGCGGCGAAAGCTCGAGAGCAGCTTGACGCCGCCGAGGCAGACCTAGCCGAACGCCGGGCGCTCGCTAACCGGAGGACTGAAAGCCAGTCTAAGGGGTGGAAAGCAAACAGCCAGACGTCCGACAAAAGCCCGCTAACTGAAAAATCCCGTGTTGCTGGCATGGAGGCAAAGGTCGCACTGCTTAAGTCTCGGCTTGGCGATATTCAGCAGAGAATGAAGCAGCTTTCGGAGTTGGGTCCGCAAATGGAAGACCTGGAGCGGCAGCGGGAGATGGACGAAGCGAATTACAAATATTTCGCGGCATCGCTCGAAAAGGCGCGTGTCGACGAGGCTTTGGACCCCTCAAAAATGCCCAACATTAGCGCCGTCCAACGACCTTCCCCGCCCACACGCGTGACTGGGAAGCGCAATAAGATTGCACTGGCACTAGCCGGCGGAGGGATAGCCTTGGGTGTAGCGCTCGCGTTATTAAGGGGATTGGTCTTGAACCGGACCGTTGGGCGGCCACTCGAGTTGGAGACGCAGTTGCATATACCGCTCATGCTCTCGATACCGTATTCCGGCGCCCGGAATGGACATTTGGCCTTGCCTCCGAATGGCTCGCCGGCAAATCCGGGAGCACTGGCAACGAGAGCGCACCACTCTAAGTTGGCGCCCTGGGAGGCCGGCCATTTCGTCCGGCCGTATTGTGAAGCAATTCGGGATCGCCTCGGTCTTTATTTTGAACTCAATCATTTGACGCATAAACCGAAGCTCGTGGGTGTTGCCGGCTTTTCAGAAGCAGCGGGAGCCTCCACCCTCGCTGCCGGGCTCGCTGCCTCACTTTCGGAAACCAATGACGGTAAGGTTCTTCTCGTCGATATAAACCTGGGGCCGGAGGACGTTCACCCGTTCTTCAAGGGCAAGCCTGCGTATTCTCTTAACGCAGCTCTTGAGACACATGGTCCGATGGACTCGGCTGCGGACAATCTCTATCTGGCTACCGTGGGCTCCCCCAATTCTGGGCCAGCGCAGCTCGGCTTGAAAAAATTCTTCGACATGATGCCGAATCTAAAAGCGAGCGACTTCGACTACATCATTTTTGACATGCCTCCGCTCGGCCAGACGAGTCCGACGTGGGGAATGGCTGCCTTCATGGACAAGTTTCTGCTCGTGGTCGAGGCAGAAAAGAACAACCGCGAGATTATTAAGCGCGGCTACGGGAAGTTGGTCACGGAGCGAGACAATGTGTCAGTAGTGGTTAATAAAGCGCGTTCCTACGTTCCGAAGTGGCTGGATGGTGAATCTTGATTTGCTGCATTCACAACGGCTGAACCCCGGTTCCAATTTCTGCAATGGTTCGCTTCCCGTCGCGTTGGGATTGTTGATATCCTGCGAATGCTCTCTGTTTTCTTACTCTTACTCATACTCCTGCTCGTACTCCCGCGCCGGGTTGAAGAGCGGAAACGGGAGAGGCACAGCAGAGTTTCCAACGCTCAGTTGGGTAGTCACACTGATGTGTAGGGCGACCCACGAGCTCGCCATACTTCGTGTTACGCAATAGAATTTATTACGGGCTAAAGCCGCTCATCCCGCGGCCCATCCGAATGGAGGTGCGGCGCCGGATCGCGGCGCGTACTCGCGAGAGCGCCACTGGCGTCTGGCCGATCATGCCTGGCTCCGAACGCCCACCAGAGGGGTGGCCCGGCTGGCCCGACGGCAAGAAGTTTGCCCTTGTGCTTACGCACGACGTCGAAAACCGGACCGGGTTAGAGAAAGCGCGGCGACTGGCAGATCTCGAGCGCGACATGGGCTTCCGCTCTTCGTTCAACTTCATTCCAGAAGGAAGCTACAAGGATCCGGCTGAGCTACGAGAAGAACTGGTAAGGAATGGTTTTGAGGTGGCTGTCCACGAGCTGAATCACGATGGACGGCTATATCAATCCCGAATGGAGTTCACAGACAAAACCAAGAAGATCAATGGGTATCTGGGCGAGTGGGGAGCAGTCGGTTTTCGCTCCGGTTTCATGCGAAGCAATCTCGATTGGCACCACGAGCTTGAAATCCACTACGACATGTCGACCTTCGATACCGATCCGTTCGAACCGCAGCCGTATGGTCGTCACACGATCTTTCCCTTCTGGGTTCCTCGTCCAGACACGAATCACGAATCACAAATCACCAATCACTCCGGCGGTTCCTCGCCGGGTTACGTCGAACTGCCTTACACCCTGCCCCAGGATTCAACCTTGTTCTTGCTGTTGCGTGAGGAGACTCCTAAGATATGGATCCACAAGCTTGACTGGATTGCCGCGCATGGGGGTATGGCTCTGGTCAATGTTCACCCGGATTACTGCCATTTCGATAATGACCGTCCCTCCAAGGGGACCTATCCGGTCGCGCGATATCGGGACTTCCTCCAGTATGTGGCGGAACGCTACCGCAGCGAGTTTTGGCAGCCGCTGCCGAGTCAATTGGCCGCCTTCGTCGGTAAACTCTCGCCGCAACCGATACTCCGCCGGGCCAAGCGAGTGTGTATGGTGACCCACTCATTTTACGAAACCGACAACCGGGTCACACGCTATGCCACCACCCTCGTGGCGCGCGGTGACGCCGTCGATGTTTTGGCGTTGCGGCGATCTCCGGAGCTGCCGGAAGAGGAGATGATCGAGGGGGTACGCGTTTTTCGAATTCAGGACCGCTTCGAGAAAGGGGAGCAAACTAAGTTTGCCTACTTATGGCCGTTACTTCGCTTTCTCAGAGCTTCCATGCGCTGGGTGACTCGGCGGCACGCCTCCGAACCGTATGACCTGCTCCATATCCATAACGTTCCCGACTTTATGGTGTTCGCCGGCTGGTATCCCAAGCTTACGGGCGCCCGCGTCATCCTCGACATTCACGACATCGTTCCCGAATTCTTCGCGAGCAAATTTGGAATACTGCCGAAAGGGCTGACCTTTGCGCTGCTTTGCTGGATGGAGCGCGCTTCCGCCGCTTTTGCCCATCACGTGATTATCGCGAACGACCTTTGGCTTGAGAAGTACGCCCTAAGAACTCGGACGGCCGGGCGCTGCACCGCGTTCATTAATAATGTGGACTCTTCTGTTTTCACCCGTCGCGCCCGGCGACGCGACGACGGGAAGCTAATTGTGCTCTTCCCTGGAGGCTTGCAGTGGCACCAGGGAGTGGACATCGCATTGCGCGCCTTCACCCAAGTGAGAGCAGAACTGCCGCACTGCGAGTTCCACATCTACGGAGATGGCAACGCAAAGGAATCACTCGTAAGGCTGGCCGCCGACCTCGGCCTCGATGGGAGCGTCCGTTTCTTCAAACCGCGGAGCGTCCGTGAGATCGCCGCCATTATGGCGGAAGCCGATCTCGGCGTCGTCCCAAAGCGGGCGGACTCCTTTGGAAACGAGGCATACAGCACCAAGATCATGGAATTCATGGCGGTAGGAGTTCCAGTGGTGGTGTCGAGCACCAAGGTGGATCGCTATTACTTTGACGACTCGGTCGTGCGCTTTTTTCCATCCGGCGATGCCCAAGGGCTAGCCCGTCAAATGCTCGCGGTTCTGCGCGATGCTGAGATGCGCCGGGAGATGGTTCGCCGAGCGTCGGAATACGTGGCCACCCATTGTTGGGAGAGCCGGAAAGCGGACTATCTCACCCTGGTTGATTCTTTGTGCGCAACTGACGTAGCGTTACCGACTCCGGTGCTTGCGCAGAAGGCCGCCTAGAGCAGGCAACTTGTAAGATGCGCACGTTGGTCGAGCATAGCCTACGCTCAGTCCAAAAGTGGGTCGAAAGCCGTGCCTACAAAGGTTACGACCCAGGTGATGGTCTAACTTCTTACTTGCGGTCATTGACGTGCGGGAACATTTTCGCAGAGCGGGTCCTCCAGCAGCTAGTATGGAAATCACCCGTCAATCTTCGCCGCCTCATCGGGGTTGTTCCGTTAGAATCAACCAAGGGGCGTGGGTTTATGGCTTGGGGTTACCTGCATTTGCATGAGGCTTTTCGAGATCACTCCTATCTGCAAAAAGCTGTGGCATGTCTGGAGTGGCTCGACCAGGCACGTGAAACCGGGCACGTAGGTCACTGCTGGGGAAACCACTTTGACTTCACGACTCGGACTGGACGCATGAAGGCCCACACGCCCACTGTCGTCTGGTCCGGACTAATCGGACAGGCATTCCTGGAAGCATACGAGCAAACGTGCGAGTCAAGGTTCCTCGAGATCGCTGAAAGCATCTGCGAATGGATCCTTAACCTTCCAAGGGAAGTAACCGCGCGGGGGTCCTGCCTGAGCTATACCGCTGCGCATCAAAGCTCCGTTCATAATTCGAACCTTCTAGGCGCTGGGATGCTCGCGAGAACCTGGAAGCATCGACAGAAGGCCGAATATCGCGGCGTCGCGCGAGACGCGGTCAAGTATAGCTGCTCGCGCCAGCTCCCGGATGGCTCCTTGTGGTACGGCGAAGAAGAAAAATTTCACTGGGTCGATAACTTTCACACGGCTTACAACCTCGACAGCCTGAAGCGCTATACTGACAGTACAGGGGACGAGTCTTTTCGCGGCAACCTGGAACGGGGCTACGCTTACTTCAAGAAGGTCTTCTTCGAGCCTTCCGGACGCCCGCGGTATTACCACAACAGCACTTTCTCCGTGGACATCCAGTGCGCGGCACAGGCGATCGACACCTTCAGCTTCTTCGCGGACGAAGACCCGGAAGCATTACCAATGGCAGAGAAGGTGGCCCGTTGGACAATAGAGAACATGCAAGATCCATCGGGATATTTTTATTATCGGAAATATCCACTGCTGACCTCGCGCACGCCTTACTTTCATTGGGGCCAGGCCACGATGTTCAAGGCCTTGGCGCATCTTTTGTTGAAAATCGGGAGCCGCGCTGGCGTCCAAATAGACTCGCCGGTCCTGGAACTGGCGTCATGAATTCTGCCGCCGTTCTCGAGTCGCGCGACCGCCTGGCCGCGCCGTTGTCTGTACCGCAAATCTTGACTTATGCGCTGGTTACTCCGGCGCGCAACGAAGCCGCGTTCATCGAGCAAACCATCCGCTCCGTCATTGCGCAAACGGCGCCGCCGCGCAAATGGATCATCGTTAGCGACGGTTCCACGGACGGCACCGACGAAATTGTTCAACACTACGCAAGCGAGCACGATTGGATCGAGCTGCTACGAATGCCGGAACGGCGCGACCGCCAGTTCGCTGCGAAGGCACACGCCTTCAACGCCGGCTACGCTCATCTCTGCGCTGCCTCGTCACTGGCTTGCGGAGATGAAGCGGAGCGAAGGCTCGCCACTTGTCACTCGTCACAGCCTTTGGGCTTTGACCTCATCGGCAATCTCGATGCCGACATTACCTTTGAGCCCGATTACTTTGAATATCTCCTCGCCAGGTTCTCAGTCGATAAAGAATTAGGTGTCGCTGGCACGCCCTTCCTCGAAGATCACGCTCAGCGAGGCAAGCACACCTACGCGCACCAGTTCGCACAGCTCGAGCACGTTTCCGGCGCCTGTCAGCTTTTTCGCCGCAGCTGTTTCGAAGCGGTCGGCGGATATAAGCCGGTCGAAGGCGGAGCGATCGACTGGATCGCGGTAACGACGGCCAGGATGAATGGATGGAAGACGCGCACTTTTACGGACAAGGTCTCTTTTCATCATCGCAAACTCGGAACAGGGAATAATAGTCCGCTCATGATGCGTTTTCATTACGGCAAGAAAGCCTACTACGTCGGCGGTCATCCGCTCTGGATTTTGATGCGTGGCATGTTTCAAATGCGTGAGAAGCCGTACTTGCTTGCTGGTCTGTTTTTTCAATTGGGTTTTGTTTGCGCGTTCCTTCGACGCATCCCGAGAGCGGTTGACGAAAAGCTGATGCGATTTCACCGCGAGGAACAGATGTCACGGCTGCGAACTCTGTTCAGGAACCTGTTCGGATGGAAGCGAGCGAGAAAGCGGTCATGAATTGCACCGTGCCCCGCATCGATGTCTGCATTTGCACTTTCCGCCGCCCGCTGCTTCTTCATCGGCTTCTGCGCGAAGTCTGCGATCTCCAGACCGAGGGACGACTCACCTACTCACTTATAGTGGGCGACAATGACGTCCACGCGTCGGCTCGCGAGGTTGTCTCCGAGTTTGTATCTGGCGCGCGGACCGAGGTCACGTATTGCGTCGAACCCGTGCAGAATATCGCACGTGTGCGAAACCGGGTGCTGGATCTCGCGAAGGGAGAGTTTGTCGCCTTGATCGACGACGATGAATATCCCGCGAAGGACTGGCTGCTTGTGCTGCTGGCCGCGTGCCAGGAAAGAAAAGCCGATGGCGTTTTGGGTCCAGTGTTGCCGGAGTTTTCGAATGACACACCGGATTGGTTTCGCAGGGCCGGTTTGTACGATTTTCGAAAACGCCACTCCACTGGGGAAAAGCTTCGTTGGCAGGAATGCCGGACAGGCAATGCACTGCTCCGTCGGGAAATTCTCAAAGAGTTGCCCGGGCCATTCCGAGAAGAGTTCGGCACTGGAGGCGAGGACCAGGATTTCTTTCGGCGCGCGATCGAGCGAGGAAAAGTGTTTACCTGGTGTGACGAGGCGCTTGTATATGAAGCTATCCAGCCTTCGCGTTGGAGCCGCCGGGTGGTGTTAGGTCGCGCGCTGCTTCGCGGGAAAGACACGTTCAAACATCGCAGACATCGCTGGCTCAACCTCGCAAAGGCGCTGGTCGCTGTCCCGCTCTATTGTATGGCGCTGCCCGTTGTTTTTATCGCGGGCCAGCATCACTTTATGAAATTGATCACGAAACTGGCCAGTCATACCGGCCTGTTACTCGCCTCCGTTGGCCTTAATCCGATGAATCAACGCCACATGTAGCCCCAGTGGACGGCCATGACCTTTATTTTGCAAGAACGAGGTCTCTCCAAACCATGAACCTGACTTCGCAGGAAACAATTAGCGTCCAAAGGAAGCGCGTCCGCATCTCGTCGGCGAACATCCTGGAGCGACGCGTCGTGGTAACGGGAAAGATGTTACGCATCGCTTCCATTAAGGATGAGGAGTGGATCGAGGACGCGCTGCTTGACGATCCGGAGTCTTTCATGGAAAAACTGCGAGAGGTACCTCTCGGCGCTGATCTATTCACTTTTGCTCAAGAACTGGGCTATTCGACTCCACGGTTTCCCCAATATCATATTGTGTGGGACAATGCTGCGGTTGTTTCCATCACTACTTTTCAAGACTGGTGGGAGGGCCGTTTGCCGCAGGCGACACGCAAGAATGTACGCCGGTCCGAGCGCCGCGGCGTGATGGTCAGGCAGGCTCAGTTCGACGACGCGTTGGTTAAGGGGATCAAACGAATCTATGACGAAACTCCCGTGCGACAAGGACGGCGCTTTTGGCATTACGGCAAGGATTTGCGCACGATCGAAAGGGAGAATTCGTCTTACCTGGAGCGCGGCGATTTCTTTGGAGCTTACCATGAGGATCAACTCGTTGGCTTTATCAAGATTGTCTACGTGGGGCAGGTAGCCCGCATCATGCAGATTCTGTCGATGAATGCTCACTTCGATAAGCGACCAACCAACGCCTTGATCGCGAAGGCGCTTGAGCAATGCTGTCAAAAGCACATCCGTTTTCTTGTCTACGGAAAGTACGTGTACGGTAAGAAACGCAACAGCCCCGTGACCGAGTTCAAATTCCGTAATGGCTTTGAGGAGTTACAGTTTCCCCGATATTATGTTCCCCTTACTACTTTGGGAAGGACTTCGCTAGCCCTTGGTCTCCACTTGGGGCTCCGCAACCTCTTACCTGAACCAGTCACCGATTTTTTTTTAAAGCTTCGGTCGCGATTTTACGCGAAGACACTGTCTACCTCGGACAATCGATAGGGGAACGAGATGACAAGTGATTTGCCGGTGTAGCTCAACGTTAGAGCGGCTGATTCGTAATCAGCAGACGGAGTGTTCAATTCCTCCCGCCGGCTCCAAAGTTTAATTAACACTCCCTTGCCTGGAATCACTGGCATATTTGGATTGGTCGGCCCGGACGCAAACGCCTCGTCGCTCCACCGGATGCTGCAGCCGATGTTGCACGAGGATTTTTATTCCTCCGGCACGTATGCGAATCGCGAGCTGGGGATTTTTTCCGCGTTCGTGAGCACCGATTCCACACGCCCTGCCAGTCTCGCGTGGAATGAGGCCGGTAATATCGGCTGCTTTATTTCCGGCGAAGCGTTCATCGATTCTTCGGATGCGGACTGGCTTCGGTCGCGCGGTCACGAGTTCCCGAATGACATTGGCTCGGCTTTCGTTCATCTCTACCAGGAACTCGGCCTCGGTGCCTTCGAGAAATTGAACGGCTGCTTCAGTGGCCTGCTGGTGGATCGGCAACATCGTCAGACGGTCCTGTTCGATGACCGCTACGGTCTTAATCGCATTTATATTCACGAACAGGGTGAGCGTCTTTTCTTTTCCTCGGAGGCCAAGTCCCTGCTCGCCGTGGTCCCCGCTTTGCGCGAATTGGATCCGCGCGGCCTGGCGGAATGGTTCAGTTGCGGCTGTGCATTGGGGAACCGGACTTTGTTTCGTGGCATCTCCCTTCTGCCGCCGGGCTCGGCCTGGATCTTCTCTGCGGACGGCGCGATGAAAAAACAATCCTATTTCAACCCGTCCGCATGGGAGAACCAGCCTGCGCTGTCGCCAACGGAATTTTCGGAGCAACTTCAGCAAACGTTCCCCCATGTACTAAACCGATATACCAATGGCAGCCGGCCAGTCGCCATGTCGCTCACTGGCGGTCTGGATGGGAGGATGATCATGGCCTGGGCACGGCCCAATCGCGGAGAGATGCCGTGCTATACGTTCAACGGTTCCTATCGCGATTGCGCGGACGCGCGCATCGCGCGCAAGGTCGCCGCCGCTTGCGGCCAGCCGCACCAGACCATTTCAGTTGGCGATGAATTCCTGGCCCAATTCCCGCGGCTGGCGGAACAGACCGTCTGCATCACGGATGGCGCAATGGACGTGACCGGCGCGGCGGAATTGTATGTGAATCGTCTGGCGCGCCAAATCGCTCCGGTGCGGCTCACCGGCAACTACGGCTCGGAAATTCTGCGCCGGCACGTCGCCTTTGGACCGCGCGCGTTGCCTTCGGAAATGTTTTCTTCGGATTTTCTTCCGCAGCTTCCCGCCGCCGCTCACGCTTATTCCGAAGAGGCCGCGGGCAACCAGCTTTCGTTTATCGCGTTCAAACAGGTGCCCTGGCACCACTACGCTCGTCTTGCCATCGAACAGTCGCAGATTCGTGTCCGCTCTCCTTTTCTGGACAACGATCTGGTCGCCCTTGCATTTCAAGCGCCGCCCGAAGTCGCCACAAGTCTTGCGCCTTCTCTGCGTCTGATCGCTAAAGGCAATCCGCTGCTTGGCCGCATTCCGACCGACCGCGGCATCACTTATCCTGCGGATCGAATGATGAACCGCGTGCATCGCTTGGTTCAGGAATTTCTGGTCAAAGCCGAATATGCCTATGATTACGGGATGCCCAACTGGCTGGCGCGCGCGGATAGATACCTCGCGCCACTTCAGCTTGAGAGATTTTTTCTGGGCCGCCAGAAATTCTGTCATTTCCGCAGTTGGTACCGCGATCAACTGGCGCCGTACGTTGAAGAAGTGTTGCTCGACCCGGGTTCTCTTTCTCGCCCCTACCTCAGGCGAACTGCGGTCGAGCGGCTTGTGCAAGAGCACGTGAGCGGCAAAGCCAATCATACGAGCGCAATCCATCGTCTTCTAAGTGCGGAACTAACGCAGCGCCAGCTTATCGAGCGCTAAATCTGAAGAAATGGGCCGTTTAATACTAATAGCATTCCTCATCTTCGCCGTTTGGCTGATCAGGAGAGACACCGCGCGCCGTCCGGGTATTTCCGGGGCTCTGTGGATCCCAACCCTGTGGGTCGGGATCCTCGCTTCCAGACCTCTCTCGGCGTGGATCGGTTTTGGCGGCGGCACTGACACTCTTGAAGGCAGCCCGCTGGACCGCGTCTTTTTCTTTGGATTGATCCTTGCGGCATTCATTACGGTGTCGCGGCGACAAATCAATTGGTCCGACGTCTTCTCCAGGAATTGGCCGGTATTTCTCTTTTATGCTTACCTCCTTGTCACTGTCCTCTGGGCAGAGTCATCCGTGGTTTCGTTTAAGAGATGGTTTAAGGATTTCGGCAACATTATCGTTCTCCTCGTCATCCTGACTGAGGTGAATCCACAGGAGGCGTTCCGCGCTGTCTTTGTGAGGTGCGCCTATTTGCTGTTACCGCTGTCGGTCATTTTCATTCGCTGGTTCCCGAATCTTGGCCGTCATTACAGTATTCATTCTGGCGCACTGGAAGCAACCGGCGTCACCTTCCAAAAAAATTCGTTAGGCGCCACTGTGCTCGTGACCACGCTTGTCCTGATGTGGGACTGGATGGAACGATCGCGACCTGGCATGCCCCGGCTGGGCAAGGTGGAGCGGTACGTTCCGTTCGCGCTCCTGGCGATGGCGGCATACCTAATTAATCTCTGCGACAGCAAGACGTCGATTGCGTGTCTCCTTTTGGGCGGAGGTATCCTCGCCGCCGTCAAGTTGCCTCTTCTGCGCCACAAAATAGGTCAGTTCGGGGGCTACGCGCTGGCTGGAATAGCTGTTTTTTATCTGCTCGATCAAATGTTTGGCATCACCGAACCGATCATCCGCAGCATGGGTCGTGACATGACCTTCACCGGTCGAACTGACGTCTGGCGCGAATTGTTAGCCTTGAAAACGGACCCCATCTTTGGGTTGGGCTTTTGCAGCATCTGGTCGGATAGGAGTATTTTGGAGCGCCTTCCGAATTGGGTGGGAGCGTCCGCTCATAATGGCTATCTGGAGATGTATCTTGACGGAGGTTATCTGGCGGTATTTTTCCTCGCCCTCATGCTCCTCATGGTGAGTTTGAAAATTAATCGGCAGCTCAAGCATGGCGGCACCTATGCCTTGATCCGATTCGCTGTCGTGCTTGTGATCATCATCGGTAATTTCTCTGAATCCCACTTTGGCCGAATGAGTCCGCTCGGGTTTCTTTTTCTCCTTGTTGCCTTCGATATCCCACCGAGCATCAACAGTCGTCGCGTGCAGACCGCCGATGAATCGCAGTGGCGCGAGGAGATTCCAGCCGGGCCTCCCGTCATGGCCGGTTCTTTTCATCGCTGGGCCGCCCTATGAGCATTCCGCGCCGAATAATCCAGACCGGCAAGACGCGGGAACTAAAGATCCTGGCAAAAGCAGCGGCGACAAACCTCAAGCTCCTTCATTCAGACTGGGAATATGTCTTTTTCGATGACAAAGACGTAACTCATTTTGTCGCCGACGAATTCCCGGAATACGAAGCGGTCTTTAACACGTTTCAGTACCCCATCCAACGCATCGATTTTTTTCGCTATCTAGCGATCTTTCATGTCGGTGGCTTTTACTTTGATCTCGATGTGTTGCTTTCAGAAAGCATCGAGCCATTAACTAACTACGATTGCGTGTTTCCATTCGAGGAGTTGACGCTCAGCCGATATTTGCGCCGGAAATACCAGATGGATTGGGAAATCGGCAATTACGGCTTCGGCGCCGTGGCCGGCCATCCCTTTCTGGACGCCGTGATTCAAAACTGCATTCGAGCACAGCAAGACCCGCGATGGGTGGAGCCGATGATGCAAGGCATACCGAGTCTGCTTCGCGCTGAGTTCCATGTCTTGAACACGACCGGGCCGGGATTGGTTTCACGCACCATCGCTGAAAATCCGGATCTGACAAAGGACATGACCATCCTCTTTCCGGACGACGTTTGCGATGAGTGCACCTGGCATCAGTTTGGCAATTTTGGAGTGCATGCGCAGGAAGGCTCGTGGCGCTCGGGGGGCAGTTACCTCCGTCGCCGCCTGGCCAATCTCTGGGAAGTTTGGGCGAGGCGCCGGGGCCTGGAGGAGAGTCGCCTTCGCGGCAAGATCAGACAACCGGTCGTGAATGCCATCAACGCACCGAGTCCGATGCATGTGTGAGTTCCGCCTGCTCTTTGTTCTCTTCGTTTCCTCCGGTGCAAAATCCTGTCGTCATTACCCGCTCCGCAAATCGTGGTATCTGGGCCAGGGTTCCCAAGTCATTCCAGCGCCGTCTTGCGCGGTGGTTTGGCCGCAGGCCCTGCCGGATTCAGATGGAATCTCCGGTGATTTCGTTCACGTTTGATGATTTCCCGCGTTCGGCATTGCTGAACGCTGGCGCTATTCTTCGCGAGCGCGGTCTTGCCGGGACTTATTACGCGTCGTTTGGTCTGATGGGAAAAAAGGCCCCAACCGGCGAAATTTTTACGACTGAAGATTTGGATGAACTCATCCGGCAGGAGCACGAACTGGCTTGCCACACCTACGACCATTACGACTCATGGGACACCGCCCCTTTGGAATTCGAGGCTTCTATTCTGCGCAACCAACGGGCCATTTCCGAGCGGTTGCCCGGAGCAAAATTTCGGAGCCTTTCTTATCCCATCAGTTGGCCGCGTCCCGAAACCAAGCGCAGAGCCGCCAGTTATTACGAATGCGCCCGCGGTGGCGGGCAGACCTTCAATGCTGGAACCATGGACCTGAATTATTTGAAGGCGTTTTTCCTCGAGCAAAGCCGGGACAATTTTGAGGCGGTCAAGGAGACCATTGACGGCAACGCCCGCGCGAGGGGCTGGCTGATCTTTGCAACGCATGATGTTTGTGACCAGCCGACGCGTTTCGGTTGCGCGCCGGGTCTTTTCGAAAAGGTAGTGGATTACGCGATTCAATCAAAAGCCACAATCCTGCCAGTGTTTCGGGCGTGGCAGGTTATCTTGGGGACGACTGACGAAAGATCGCCCAACCCAGGCAGCATTCGACGTACGATCAAGCTTGATATTCCAAGGTTCGCGAAAGGCGGGCCTGCCGCCGCGCCGTAGGGGAGCGAAGGCGGGTTCGATGTCGATATTAATATTTATTAAAACTTAAGTTTTTTTCATTGCCAACCAGTTTGAGGGTCATCAACATGCGTGCGATTGAAAACACAAGTGGCCCGCGTCATTTCCATTACAGCTGTTTTGGGGGCGTTGCTTTCAGAACCGGCGTGGTGCGACATCATTCCAGACAACCGCACTGCGCCCTGGCAGGGAAACGTCGGCGTCCCGGGCGGTATTCCTGATCGCAACACAATTTACAAAAACATTGTGACTGATTTGGGGGCTGACCCGACCGGGGTGGTGGACTGCACTGCGATCATTCAGATCGCGATAAGCTTATGCCCAGTTGGACAAGTTGTTTATATCCCGCCCGGAACATTCAGGCTCAATAACCGCGTCTATCTGGCAGCTAAACAAAACTTCACTTTAAGAGGCGCAGGGCAGGGCATCACGATAATCAAGGCATATAACAACGGCTACTTCCTCTTTGGTTCGCAGCAGTGGCCTCCGCCAAATACCTATATTCCAATAACCGCCGGGGCAACAAAGGGAAGTAATACCATCACTGTAGCGGACACGTCCGGGTTTATTGTCGATCAGCCAATGAACATCACCACCGCCGCCATGCCGGTATGGGCGCATAATCTGGGTGGTCACCCAGATTCCGATCGCAACCTTCGGATCGCGTTCAAGGTGCGAAGCAAAACCTCGACAACTGTCACCTTCGATCCTCCGTGTCCGTTTGACTTTACAGGCTTAAATCCACAGGCCCGAACTTTTCTCGGACCAGCCAGCGGTTACAATTTTATCCAGGGAATCGGGATCGAAAGCCTGACTATGGACATGAACAGCAGCACGGCGGCGTGGGCCATTGAATACGAGCAGGCATGGGGATGCTGGGTTAAAGATGTGGAAGTGAAGGGCGCGATCAGTAGGCAAATGCGGTTCGGAACGCTGGTGCGCGGAGAAGTCCGGCATTGCTACACGCATGACAAGAGAGGGTCTGGCCCGAACCACGAAGGCATCGACTTCGATGGGGATTGCTGTTGGAATCTGGTCGAGGACAACATCGCCAATAACGGCGGTGCATCCGCAATCCAATTTGGTGATTCTACAGGAGCTAACTCCTGCAACGTAGTTGCCTACAACTATGTGATAAACTCTGATCCAGGATTTTGGGATATCAGCTTTAACCATAGCCCGCACGACATGCTAAACCTGGCGGAAGGCAACGTGATAGATAACTACAAAGACGATGGTTATTTCGGGTCGTCCAGCCACAATACCCTATTCCGAAATCGCATCACTCAATATCTCGAACTAAAGCACTTTTCCAACTACTACAACATAGTAGCAAATGTGCTAGGGACTGCTGGATTCAGCAACGCTTACGAAACGACTACAGTCAATTATAGCAATAATCCAATCTATGCTCTCGGTTATCCAAACATAGGTAATCACAGTTATACGGGAACATTTGCAGCGACTAATCCTCCAGACTACAGCGCAAACGGGCCCAACCTAACCGACCCAGAGAATCAAACGTTGGATCTCAATGTTAGGGCCACGATTTTACGCCACGGTAATTTCGACTACTTCAACAACTCGACGATTTGGGACCCAAACATCCCCGATCACACGATTCCGAACAGCTTGTATTTGACAGGCGAACCGTCGTGGTGGCCAAATAATATACCGTGGCCGCCGATAGGCCCCGATTTGACGCCGATGGTCAGCCAGATTCCAGCACAATGCCGGTTCTTAGGTGGGAACTGCTCGCCGTTACCCACCCCGACGCCCACTGTCACACCCACGCCGACACCGACACCCTCGGCTACGCCCGCGCCAACTCCAACACCTACAGAGACTCCGACACCGACTCCTACGCCCACTGAGACACCGACCCCAACGCCTACGCCAACTGCAACTCCGACGCCGGGGCAGATTACGTTAAGCGCCGCAGGCTACAGGGTGCATGGGGTGCACACGGTCGATCTCTCCTGGAGTGGAGTGAGTTCGAGCAGTGTTGACATCTACAGCGATGGAGTTGTGGTCGCGACGGTGCCTAACATCGACGCCTATACCGATAACATCGGTGTCCGGGGGGGCAACGTCCACTATACCTACAAGGTGTGCGAAGCCGACACCGCGACTTGCTCCGATGAAGTGACAGTGGAGTTCTGATCCAATGGGGAGCAAGCATAACGAGCGCAGGCACAGGAAGTAGTCGACGACCTCGGGGGTCGCTGCGCAATCACGAGGGCCGCGTCCTCAGACCAAACGCACAGTTGCCGGTTATTACGAATGCGCTCGCGGCGGCGGACAGACTTTTAACGCCGGAACGGTGGACTTGAATTATTTGAAAGCGTTTTCATCGAACAAAGCCGGGGCAATTTTGATGCTATAAAGCAGACCATTGATGCCAATGCCCGCGCGCAGGGTTGGCTTATCTTTTCCACCCATAATGTTTGCGGCGATCCGACTCGTTACGGTTGCAGGCCGTCCTTCTTCGAAGAAGTCGTTCGTTACTCTATCAATAGCGGCGCAAGGGTCTTGCCTGTGTCCCAGGTTCTGAACTTAGTCCATGGCGGAACAGGTTAAGACACTCTTGGTTGAGGTACCACGGCCGCACGGTCCCCGTCCAAGCTCGCGAACGAGAATTGAAGCCTTAGACATGACAAAAGGCGTTCTGGTCGTGGCCATGGTGATCTACCATTCGTTCAACTACTCCACGGATTATACTCTCGGTTTTAAATACCTGCCTTTTCTTCCGCCTTCTTTCATTTTGATCACCGGCTTTCTCATCTCCAGGCTCTACTTCAAGCCCGAAGCCGCACGCGATCCAGGAGTTGACGGTCGTCTTCTCCTCAGGGGCTTTCGCCTTCTTTTCCTCTTCACCTTCTTGAATGTGCTGACTCAGCTAGTTGGACGGCAAAAGTTCGCCACTGGTCCGCAGGGGATTGGTTATCTGGCTGATTATTGGTTTGAAATCTATGGCATCGGCGGCGGGCAATTTGCCGCTTTTTCCATTCTACTGCCCATTGCCTATCTTCTGCTCCTGGCTCCGCTGTTAATTCTGCTGAACCGCTGGAATAGAATCCTCGTTCCCCTGGCAGCGGTCTCTTTGGCAATATTTTGCGCCATTACAAGTCCGCAGGGTGAAACGTCCGCCAATCTGGCTCTGCTCAGCGCTGGGCTGATTGGCGTCATTCTCGGCGGCGTTCCTGTCAGCGTGCTGGTCGCGATGGGACGCTATTGGTATGTCGCGGTAGCGGTTTACGTCGGATACGTTGCCCTTTCCCACCTGGTCTGGCAAAATCCCTTCGATCAGCTTTTAAACGCCTTCCTCGCTCTGGCCGCAATCTTCAGTGTTTGTTCGGCGATTAACTCCAACTCGCCTTTTGGCCGACGGCTGCTCGTTTTAGGCAAGTACTCATTGCTGGCATACATTCTTCAAATCGCGGTTCTGCAGGTTCTTGCCAGATTTGTCGGACGCGTCGAGCCGTTCACTGCACCTTTCTTCCTGCAGATGCTCGGCGTCCTTTTATTGATGATCATCATTGCGGAGAGTTTGGGGTGGGCAAGAAGGAAAAGCACAAGGGTTGATGCTTCCTACCGGGCGATTTTTGCTTAAGCGATTCTCAGTGTCGTATGCTGTTTAACTCCCTCGAGTTCGCGATCTTCCTTCCATTGGTTGTAGGTCTGTACTTTTGCCTCCCCTGGCGATCCCGAACGCCGATGCTGCTTATCGCCAGCTGCATCTTTTACATGGCGTTCATTCCCGCCTATATCCTGATCCTGTTCGTCACCATTACGATTGATTACATCGCCGGAATCTACATCGAACGCGCCAACGGCCCCGCGCGGCGCGCCTGGCTCGTCGGCAGCATTATCTCCACATGCGCCGTATTGTTTGTTTTCAAGTATTTCGATTTCTTCACCGGCAATTTTGTCGGGCTGGCTAGTCTCATCGGCTGGCAATTGCCCAAACCGGTCGTACATATCATCCTGCCGATCGGTCTCTCGTTTCACACCTTCCAGAGTCTCAGCTACGTGGTCGAGGTTTATCTCAGACGGCAGAAGGCGGAATACAATTTCATCACTTACGCCACCTACGTGATGTTTTTCCCTCAACTGGTCGCGGGCCCCATCGAACGCCCGCAAAATCTGATCCATCAATTTCATGAGAAGCACGATTTTGATTACGAAAGAATCACCGCCGGACTGAAACGCATGGCGTGGGGGTTTTTCAAAAAGCTCGTCATCGCGGACAGGCTGGCGCTCTATGTGAATGACGTTTATGGCGCGCCGCAGAATTTCAATGGGCTCCAGTTGTCCCTTGCGACCGTATTCTTTGCTTACCAAATCTACTGTGACTTTTCCGGTTACTCAGACATCGCGATTGGCGGCGCTCAAGTTCTGGGATTTAAACTGATGGAGAACTTTAATAATCCATACCATGCCCGCTCTATTCCAGAGTTTTGGCGGCGCTGGCACATTTCACTTTCCAGTTGGTTTCGCGATTACGTGTACATCCCGGTGGGAGGAAGCCACAATGGCATAAGGCGCTGGCTGCTCGCAGTGATGATTACGTTTGCCGTCAGCGGTCTCTGGCACGGTGCGAACTGGACTTATGTCGCCTGGGGCGTGTTGAATGGGTTTTACCTCCTCGTCGGCACAGCTACCAAAGACTGGCGCGATCGGACCTTCGGCCTGATCGGTTTACATAGGGAAACCTTCATTCGCCAGGCACTCATGCTGGCCAGCACTTTCGTTCTGACCTCGCTTGGCTGGATTGTTTTCCGCGCAAGAAACATGGGGGACGCATGGTACGTCGTCACCCATCTTGCGCACGGCTGGGATTTCCATCAGATCGGCACCGAGCAGTTTCTGCTGCGTCAATTGCCGGTCGCGGTGGCGAGCATTGTTCTGTTGGAAATGGGCCAGTTGTTGCACGGAAAAGTTTCCGTCCCGTCATTGCTGATCAGATTACCCATGGCGCCGCGCTGGGCGCTGTATGCCGGCCTTGTCATAATTGTTGTCATGTTTGGCATCTACCAAAAGACTCAGTTCATCTACTTCCAGTTCTGATGCCCCTGTCTCCCCAAGTAGAACAAGACCGCGATAGCGCTCTGTGTTCGGCAGAGAACGCTTTGGCGGTTATCGCGCGGCCGTTGGAATCAGTGCCAGGGCCCGGGCGTGAAAAGTCCGCCCCACAGAAGTGGGCGCGTCACTCCGCGTGGAGCGGGTTGATCAAGATCGTCTGCTTTTTTTGTCTGATTGTCGTTCTGCTGTTCGGTTTGAATGCTATCATTAACGCGGGGCTGCGCCGAATCAAAACGTCTCAATTCGGCGTGTCGAATAAAATTGTGCAGGGGAAAATCAACGCGGAGATTGTCATTTCCGGATCTTCGCGGGCACTTACGCATTACGACCCGCGAATCATCGAGCGCACAACCGGCTGCCCAACCTTCAATATTGGCCTGAACGGTTCGCAGACCGATATGCAACTGGCCCGGTTAAAGACGTATCTGAAGCATAATCAAAAGCCGAAGCTTCTTGTGCAAAACCTCGACCTCTTTTCCTTTGTGACTTCCCACGAAATCTACGACCCGGTGCAGTATGTGCCGTATCTGAAGGAGGAATCGATTTACGCCGGCGTCCGCCGCGTTTATCCGGACGCTTGGAAATGGAAGTATCTGCCGCTCTACGGCTACGCTGTCGAAGACATGCGCTTTAACTGGATGCTCGGCTTGAAGGCGCTGGCTGGGATTCAGCCGAAAGAGGACCACGTGAACGGCTACCGGCCGAGGGACACCAGTTGGACCGGTGATTTCGAGAAGTTTCGCACGAACAATCCCAACGGGATAACGATGGAAACGGAGGCGCAGGGAGAGCGAGATTTTGAAGAGCTTCTCGGGGTTTGTGCAGAGCAGGGCGTTCCCGTTTTGATCGTCTATTCGCCGGAGTATTATGAGATGCAGGCGATCGAGCGAAACCGGAAAGACGTTCTCGGCAAGGCGAAGGAGATGACGGGGCACTTCAACTTTCCTCTTTGGGACTACAGCGAATCACCAATCTGCCGTGATCGATCCAACTTCTACAATTCCCAGCATCTGAACGAAAGCGGGGCGTCCGCATTTTCCACGGATTTCGCACAACGACTTCTCCAAAGCGCGATCGTTCAGGCGATGCGCAAAGCACATTAACAGCGCCAGGCCATTCCGCCCGCGTCGCCTTTCTGACGGGGCGAAAGTTGGACACGATGGCGTGTTTTCTCTCGCTCTTATTCAAAGCTTCGCCGGAGAAACGCAATGTCTTTTGCTGCTGCTCGAAACCAATGCGGGGCGGTGCCAGCGCTCCTGCTCGCTCTGCTTTTCTTCCCGCGGCTCGCGGCCGCTGAAATCATCCCGCCTCGCCGTACGGCGCCGTGGGCTGGTAACGTCGGCGTGCCAGGCGGCATCCCGATGCGCACCACGATCTGGAAAAACATTGTAACCGACCTCGGAGCCGACCCCAGCGGTCAAGCAGATTGCACTCCGATCATTCGGGGCGCGATAGAATCGTGCCCAGCCGGACAGGTTGTCTATATCCCGGCGGGAACGTTCAGGCTCAATGGCCGTGTTTACGTGGCGAATCCCGCAGGCTTCACCCTCAGAGGCGCAGGCCAAGGCGTGACGATTATTAAAGCTTACGGGAGTGGTTCGGCCAGCTTACTTTTCGGCAGCCAGCAATATCCTGCGCCCAGTAATTTCGTGCCGATCACCTCTGGCGCAACACGAGGTAGTAACACGATCACCGTTGCAGACACATCGGATTTTGTCGTGGGTATGCCGATGAACATCGCTACGGCAGCCATGCCGGTATGGGCGCACAACCTGGGTGGTGCTTCTACTTCCGTTCGCAACCTTCGGATCGCGTTCAAGGTGCGAAGCAAAACCTCGACAACTGTCACCTTCGATCCTCCGTGTCCGTTTGACTTTACAGGTTTAAATCCACAAGCAAGAACTTTTCTGGGACCAAACAGCGGTTACAATTTTATCCAGGGAATCGGAATAGAAAGCTTAACTATGGACATGAACAGTAGTACGGCGTCATGGGCCATTGAAATCGACCAGGCATGGGGATGCTGGGTTAAAGATGTGGAAGTGAAGGGCGCTATCAGTAGGCAAATGCGGTTCGGAACACTGGTGCGCGGAGAAGTCCGGCACTGCTACACGCATGACAAGAGAGGCTCAGGCCCGAACCACGAAGGTATCGACTTTGATGGCGATTGTTGCTGGAACCTGGTCGAGGATAACATTTGTAATAATGGTGGAGCATCTGCAATCCAGTTTGGGGATTCTACAGGAGCTAACTCCTGCAACGTAGTTGCCTATAACTATGTTGTTAATACCAATTCGGGATTTTGGGATATCAGCTTTAACCACAGCCCGCACAACATGCTAAACCTGGCGGAAGGCAACGTGATAGATAACTATAAAGACGATGGTTATTTTGGGTCGTCCAGCCACAACACGCTTTTTAGGAATCGCATCAACCAGTATCTCGAACTAAAGCATTTTTCCAACTACTACAACATTGTCGGAAATGTGCTAGGGACTGTTGGATTCAGCAACGCTTACGAAACGACTACAGTCAATTATAGCAATAATCCAATTTATGCTCTCGGTTATCCAAACATAGGTAATCACAGTTATACGGGGACATTTGCGGCGACGAATCCGCCAGACTACGGCGCAAACGGGCCCAACCTAACCGATCCAGAGAATCAAACGCTTGATCTCAATGTTAGGGCTACGATCTTACGCCACGGTAATTTCGACTACTTCAACAACTCGACGATTTGGGACTCAACGATCACCGATCACACAATTCCCAATAGCTTGTATTTGCCTGATAAACCATCGTGGTTTGGAAACTTACCTTGGCCCCCGATAGGCCCAGATCGGACTCCAATGGTTGGTCAGATTCCAGCACAATGCCGGTTCTTAGGTGGGAACTGCTCGCCGTCAACCACCCCGACGCCCACTGTCACACCTACGCGGACACCCACGCCTACGCCTGCTCCAACTCCTACTCCTACGCCGAAACCGACACCAACTATCAGGAAGCAGACGTACCCAAAGCAACGCCTACCCCAACACCAAGCCTCACCGGACAGAGGTGAAAAGCACAGATAATGCATCGCAAATGTGCCGAAACGACCATGAGCGAGTAGCATGCCTTGGCAGGCATGCATCGAAGTCTGGCTACTTCTCCAGGGACTGCCCCAACACCAATATAATGAACTCAACATTGAAATTCCAGACAGCGGCATGGACAGGCTCCACTGGCTCGGCGTACCTGCACATGGGACAACGTGGGCTCGGAGCGGACAACCTGACTTGGGAGCGGCTTAATCAGATACTGAGGATGCGATGACCCGCACTGTGGTCCATTTCGTGGACAGCGATAC
>Ga0193727_1000140_pt1 | contig 24152 bp, 47 predicted proteins | sample H2c2metaG_FD_143051 | JGI IMG/M metagenome (GOLD analysis project Ga0193727, IMG submission 143051) | Soil microbial communities from a riparian zone of the East river system, Colorado, United States - H2c2 | ecosystem: Environmental > Terrestrial > Soil > Riparian zone | place: USA: East River...
GATAAGTAAGAAGAAGCTTATAGCCTGCAACACAATGAGTGCTAGTGGTAGTCGTACCCCGTAGCTTGGTGATACCAGTCCGACCAGCCATAGCCCAAAGAGCACTGTTGCCGAGACACACAATGAGATTTGGATCAACCTGAAGTATCTCGTCACCAAGGCGGTCAAGTTCATGTTGGAACTCCTTTCTGACGTACTTGGATTTCTGCAGGATGGGGTACCCTGGGATGCCTTCGGCCTTCCCCCCGCAGAAGTAGAGAAGGTCATTGCTGGGTGGATGTTGCTGGAAGACGTTGGTGCAGTATAACTCAGGATGAAGGTCCCATATCGCGGCAAGGGTCCATGGGTCTTTCGTCCTGTACCATTTGGAGAGATAGGAACGGTCTTCGGAAGTGAAGGATATAACCTCCGCGTCGTTGAGCATCCGAAGCAACTCCGCTCCCGTAGCCCCCACGAAGCCCTTACCGATCTGGGCCTCGTTCTGGCCTTGAGCTTCGCCGATGAGGAAGATGGGTTTCATAGCTGAGGACGGAAGCGATCGATAAGATAATAACTCACCTTCCACGCGTCTAATTCATCCACCACCATCTTGTAGATGTCCCCGTTCTCACAGAAAATGAGGATGTAGCCGTGGTAGTAGGCTGTGCTTACGATCTTGTTCATCGATCCCTCATCCTCTCCAGCCTAACAATCTCATCATTCAAATGCCACTGAGCCTTCTTCAAGTTCTCAATAGGATCATCCTTATCCATGTACCTCCAGATGTATTTCACTGAAGCTCCGAGATTATAGTTCATATGTCTGATGATTTCGATACACTCAATCCCACTTGGGTGTCGGCGATAATGCGAGGGGTTAATCGGATCTTCTTCCAAGGCCGGAGCACTGACGGCTTCTTCATGAGACATCGCCGTATCGTCGCGTGGTCCCGGTGCATCGCCTTCACCAGATAACTTATGGATCGGCCTTCGACGTAGGCGCGGCGGACCAAACACCGATCTAGCGGTGTCATGTGCATCCGGGTCTGACGCGAGCTTGGCAAGACCATCCACCATCTCCTGTTGCATTTCTTCGCTTAGTTGGAAGGGTTTTTGCATTGTTCACTCCTGAAAGGGAAAGAAGAGGGAGAGGCATTTGCGCCCTCTCCCTCAGTTGGCCCGGCGGTGCAGATCCCTACCGGGCGGGAGGCCTCAACAGAGCAGCTTGGGGACACCCTGTTGAGGAACTGTGTTAGCTTACGCGGGCAGTGGAGCCCACCTTCGAGAACACCCGCTTGCCGTCGTCGGATGCCTCGTGTTTGATATTGATGATCACTTCACAGTTGGGGACTTCGTCCAGTCCTTCAGCCATGCTCTTCCCTGCAAGATCAACCCCACAGTTAAGAATGAACTCCTTCAACATATTCGCGGCCTTGTCCGTGATGTAGAAGGTGTTGTCGATCTCCTGTCCGGCAATGGTTTCACCGTCGGCCTGGAACTCAGCGATGGCATCCGGGTCCACGTCGTCGAGGGGAGCAATGATCTTGTGGGTGAACTTCAAGTAGTCAGTTTTCTTCTTCGAGCTTTGGCCCTGTTCTGGGAGCCCCACCACGATCGAGTGGTACGAGCCCATGGGCAGTACCGGCATGGGTTTGATTTCTTCGGAAGGACGGTTCAGAATGTCTTGAAAATTAGCCATTTGGTCACGCTTTCGTAAGGGGTTAATCTTTCGAGTAGGGGTCGGTGTTGGTAGTGCAAGCTCTAGTTGGCCTTTGTAGGGGCCAGTGGTTCTCCTTTTCTTGCTCTTCCCGGAACTTCCGGATTTCTTCTTGAAGTAATACCTCGATGGCCGTGGAGCATTCTCCGACTCCAGGGACTCGAGATAACGCCTCAAGGGCGATGGATAGGTTCTTGATGCGGATGGTTGCATCCATCACACCGCCTCGTAGGTGGCGGCGAAGACGTCAGGCTTGCAAGGATAGAACTCTCCCATCACGCCCTTGATGATCCAGTCGTTGGGGCTGGCGTGGAGGGGACCTTCCAAGGTGGCGACGAGGAGCTTCCCATCACGGAACTCTGCATCACCACCAACGAAGGCTTCGATCTCATCGAAGTTGGTGCCAAGGTATTGCACCGCGTCGATGACAACTGGCTTCTTGCGGTACTGCCTCATTGTCTGGGTGCTCCATCAGGCTGCCGCGTAATAGCGATATTGGCCCACATGCTGACTTCACGCAGTTTCCGTATAAGATAGGTCTTGTCAGGCCCGTCAGGAACATTCGCTTCGAGACAGGATGAACAATCTGCCACTGCCTGACGACAAATAGCCATTGTGTTGATCTGCTCATCTGTCGGCTTTAGATATTCAAAGGTTGATGAATGCATCAAACTCTCCTCTGTAAGGTAACCGCTTTCGGCCTTGCTGGTACCACCACCGGTTCGGCCTTTACCAATGGCGTAGCTACGCTGGGTTTCCCGCGTAGGGTCTGGAAGATCGTTGCGAGGCCATCGTCTGCTGGAAGGGTCTTAGCCTCCACCTTTGCAGGCATAGCGAGGTCGATCATCACGTCGCTTTCAAGCTGTAGCGTTCGCCTCCCTGAGAGATTCTTCAGCCTGATGTAAACAGGGAAGTACTGAGGTATCTTCGGTGAGAGCTTCTGCCCCACTCCCTGCGGGAATATCTTCGAGGTCTTATCCGGCAGTTCCATATACTGCCCGTGGCACACAACGATCACGTTAGTCTGGAAGGTCTTTGAGGTGAGGTTTGAAAGGACCATCTCAACTGCGTCTTGTGCTTGACCATAGATGGCCCGGCCATCCACCTCCCCCGACTTCCCTGCCTTTGCTATAGACTGATGGAAGTCATACGCGGCGTCACACAGCCGCGATAGAGAGTCCACGACAAGGATACAATCCGATCCCCACTCCTTAGGCTTGCCATAATCAATGTCATCATACTTCCAGTTATCCAGCATCTTCATTGCTGCAACAAAGGCCTTTGCGGCGCCATCGAGGACCATGCCGGTAGGCCCAGCTTTGTAGTCGTCTCGCAAGGTTCTGAACTCCACATTATCGAGTTGCTTCGGGCATTCCACAAGCAGCTTCTCCTTCAGCGAATCGAGAAGGTTGTCGAAGTCCAAGATGCGGAGCTTATACCCGGCGCGGACGAGGGACCAAAGCGCGGTTGTCTTACCGCTCTTCGAGTCACCCAAGAACAGAACCTTAGTGAACTCGTTGGATTGATGATCAGCTAGGCTTGGCAAGGAGCACCTCCGTGTAAAGTGTTAAGAGATCCCCATCCCGCAAGTCATACGAACTGGTATCACATGAAATGCGGATGGTAGTGGGAGAGCCGTATTCGGCACCGAAGCTGAGGGTGAAGTGGCCCGGACCTCGGTCGGTGATACGGGCTTTTAAGAGGGGCAGAATGGCTCTCATCTGCTTTTCAGTACTCATTTGGATTGTGTCCTGTATCAAACTCTTCACAGAGATAGTTCACGACATCAACCTTATCCATTCTACTAAGTGGCCGTATGATATGAGCGAGAATGCGCTTCGTTGTTTCCATTGCTTCAGGATTCATGTCTAACGGCTCCTTAAGGGATTCCATCTCTCGTCCTCTGATAGTTGAAGGAAGTCTGATTTCAGATACGTCTCGCGGACTGAAGGGTTCTTCGAACATACGTCCCGGAAGCGACACCCCCCATACTTATCACAAGACATGTCATTCATAGGCCAATGGCCCGCTTCCGCGAAAGCCTCAGCCGCGTTCAGGTGGTACTCAAGATCGTTCAGCCACTCGTCGATGAGGTCATCACTTCGATAGGTAAACCCTCGGGCGAACTTCGTGGTGAACTTCTCCAGGCCTACCTGAGCCCCCTCAATCACCACCCCCTTGATTTCCATATCCATGACAACCTTCCCAGCGAAGGTGTAGAGGGTCATTTGGTTATTGGGGGCGAACTGTTTGAACCAATAGTCTCCGAGGGTGGTAGTGGTGGTCTTGTGGTCGATGACGAAGATGTTCTCGTTGATATCAACAACCCGATCGAGATGACCGCAGAGCAGGTACTGCGTCTCAGGGTGGCTTACCGGAGTGAAGTCCAATTCGAAGCGGAACGACAGCTCCACCGCCGGCCGACCATTATCTAAGATGATGGTTTTCGCGGCGTCCGTACGATAGTTATCGAAATAATCCACCACGAGTTGAACCAAAGTACGCGGGTTCTTATACGTCCCAGCCTTAGTCGAGGTATCGGGGTCCCAATCTTTGATACGCTTAAGTAACTGCCGGATGGTTTCCCTAAGAGCATCTTCGTACTGAAGGCCGTTGGCACGATGGATTTCGAAATCTTGAATGGCACTGTGATACTCCCCTCCGAAGCGAAGGTGGATGGATTCGTCCTTCGAGACGTAACCCATGATCATGTGGTAATAGTAGAGGCGGGGGCATGTTTTGAGGTAGCCGAGGGACGTGGAGTCCCATGCGAATTGGAGGAATGTCCCGGAGATGAAGCAGGATGGAGCTGGCATGGCTTCGATGTTGTCCATTATGGTTTTCCTGGAGTTGTCATCCAATGAGTAATCGGTCCATCATGAAAGCCTTCTGGAGTCTCTTCAACTTCTTCCTGTACGATAGAATCTCCAATTACCCAAACTGGACCATCGTATTCACGGCCTTCTTGAGTATTAAACCATGCGCCCGGACAGAAATGTGCTTCGACCCATCCATGAGTAGTATGATATACAAGGATGTAAGTACCGTCTCTTGGTGCATTAATGATAGGTTTAGGATCCATCAAAGTCTCCTGATGAAGCCCTTCGCGGGCGCTGAAGGAACTGAAGTCTTTGGCTCTGGTGGTATAGGCTTGGCTGGAGCCGCAGCCTTCTGTATCTTCCCCATGAGGGCTTTGATATCCACCGCTGGGGCTTCCCCGGTAGCCCGCTTCGTCTTTCCTCCCGCTTCGCGATGCATGCGTTGCTTGCGTTGGTAGGCGATGATCTTATCAAGGTCTTGCTTCGTCAGATCAACAGGGTCTAGGGACATAAGCGCAGTGAGATCTGTTGGGGGTTCAGGGATGTCGGTCATCGAATCATGCTCCTCCATATGCACTTCAAGCCAAACCTAAGCGTCTGTTTCATTCCGGTAGCTCCGTTGTTTTCTTTGCTATGTACAAGACATTCGGCGGATTGGGTTGGAAGATCATAAGCTCATCAAACCCCCCGCTTTGCTTCCGACACTCCCAAAGAGCATTGACCAAGAGGCGCTTGTCATCTTCGTTGGCGCATTCAACGAAAAGGCCAAACTCCAGGGCCGAAGCTTCTTCCCAGAAGTTCAGATAAGAGAGGGGATTAGCTTTCGTCGTCATCGTCATGTTCTCCGGGCAGGGCCCATGGCTTGCCTTTGCTGTACCTCAAGTATTCCCTGTAAGCCTCATCATGCCATTCCCAGTTGTCCACGCCTCCAGCTTCCAAGGCTCTAAGCATAGCCTGAGCGCGCTTGAGCTTGTAATACTCCTCAACGCTAATCAGCCGGCGCATCAATCCAACTCACTCAGCAACTCCACCGATGACGGGTCCAGCTGCGTGCGTTCCGCATAGACCCACCACGCACCGGAGGTGTCCTGCTTGAGCTTTAGCTGAAGGGGGTCATATTCGGAGGCGCCGAACATCGGTGTGTTCGGAAGGTGCACCTTCTTGTTCTCCTCCCGGTGTAGTTGCCGGGCCTTGTTACACCTGAGGCGGAAGTAATGCGCATCTGCGTAGGCACCCAGGTAAACCCGGCCACCTTTCGGATCGTCCACGACCTTCTCGAAGAAATCGAGACAGTCGCCGTAGGATTGTAGGGAAGATGGTAGGGGCATTGACGTGGCCTTTCAGTCGATGGAGTCAGATTCTATTTCCGTGAGACGGTCGCTTGACCGAGTGGAGATGACGTAGTCCAGATTCTTGTTCTGCGCCGTCGGCTCCTTCCGCGTCAACCAAGGATCGAGGTGGATGACGTTGGGCCATTCCAGGCCCTTGGCCTTGTGTCCCGTAGTGAGAAGAATGGTTCCCTGCTGCTTGAAAATATGCTCAGCGTAAGCCATTGCGGCCCGGAGATCTTTCCCTTGCCTCGCAAACACCCGCATGCAAGCAGCCATATCCGAAGCGGTGCGGGATTCCTTCTCAAGCTTATCCGCCTCCCACTCAGCGATGCTGTCCATCACCCCTTGGCGGCCCAAGGTCTCTGGCCCGAGCTTCTTCATGATCCCTATCAAACGAGGGCCAATATCAGAGCCAGCAATGCTAACACTCCTGCCAGCCGCCAATAGCCGAAATGCAAAGCCCAGAAGAGGGGCATTATTGCGACAAATGACAGTAGTATCGTTATCAATGTCATCAATACATAGGCGGGAGGGACGCTCAACTTGACCTCCTTCGGTGTACCATTTGAAATGTGGGACGTGCCAGTGGACGTTCTTGACGATAGCCTCAGGACAGCGGAAGCTGATACTCAGAGGCAATTCTTGGCACTTGTATGCCTCCGTGGCTTCTTCAATCCCCCCTGCCTTGGCTCCACGGAAACCGTAGATGTTCTGCCAAGGGTCTCCAACCCCAATAAGCCTGCCTCGAACAAGCTTCTTAAGTAAGGCGTGATTGACTGGTGACAGGTCTTGGTATTCGTCAACGAGAACAAGTGGAAACTGAGGGTATGCACCTCCGAACAGCGCGGGCATGTAAATCTGATCGTTGTAGTCAATGAGCCCTTCGTAGGCGAGCTTGATTGAACGTGTGAGCACAGTGTCGATGAGATCGGCGGTGAGTTCATCCGGGAGTTCCTCAAGGGAGTGGTGGAAGGAGGTGCGATTTATGAGTCGCTTGGCGTTGGGGTAGATTTCCCCTGGGATGTATCCGAGGGCTTTAGCGAGGCCTACGCCTGAGAGGACTTCGTGGTACACTCCCCAAAGAGTGTCTCGGTAGTCTCGTGGAGCATTGTCGATGATGTCCCGCATGATGGCGTTGCATTTCTTAGCATCAAGCGAGAGCTTTCGCCCTGTCGACCAGATGCGGTGGCCCATGCCGTTGAAGGTCCGTACGGAAGTGGTGCCAAGCATACGCTTCGTGGCATCATCAGCGTTCTTTCGGTTAAAGACCAAGTACAGAATTGGGCCTCGTGGCACGGCGCGTTCGAGCAACTCTAGAGTGGATGTCTTCCCTGTTCCGGCTAGGGCCGAGATCATAAGATTCTGCTTCGTGGCCTTGCCTGCGGCGACAATGGCGGCTTGTTCGTCAGTAGGGGTGTGATCGGTCATTGGCATGGCTCCGGTTTCAACTTAAAAGCTTCCCCATAGCAAGATCAGTGACCTTGGTCCGGGTGCGGTAGAATAGCTCAGCGACAGCCAACCATCCCATCGCCAAGACCCGGTCCTTATCCGTGTCCTCGGTTTGATGCAGGTGGGCTATCACCGAGGCGCAGTCCCGAGCTTCATCGAGATGATGGAGGAGTTTCAAGTACGTGTCGGAACGGGAGACGACTCCGCCTTTGGTAGCAAAGTTGGTCATTTGGTTTCCTTCTGTGGATGTTGCAAGGATTGTGCTGTCATCAACTCGTCAGCGAACCTCTTAGATTCGGTCGTGACGCTCAGATAGCTTGCGCAGGCTTCCTTTGCGGCGTCCCAGCCCGCTGCAAACCCAAGATCATGAAGCTCATCACAGTGAGCCAAGATCGTTGGATCTGCAGCGGGCTGTTCCGGGGGTAATGCGGAGGCAACGATTCGCATAAGCTCGGAATATTCAGCTTGACGTGTCGCCTCATGACTTCGATCAAAATCGAGACAGTCAAACCATTCTGTCAGTTGTTCCACCAGACGCTCCCGCGATGCGGAGGCAGGCTGGACACGGAGCGCGGAAACAACGAGTGATTTTTCTGTCTGGCTTAAAAGCCTCCCATTCTCGATACGAAGGTGACCAGCGATTGCGATTTCGCTCGCCAGAGACTGCCGCAATGGGGAGGCCGCCTGAGCGCGAAGCAACCCAACAATAAAATCACGTTCTGCTAAAGTCAGGGACGGACCACCGATCTTGTCATCGTCACCAAACATGTCTGGACGATAGTGAACTGCCTCAAATCTATCAGCCAGTGCTTTCCGCTCCCCACCAACCGCAGGCTGGGAGGCCGGTTGGGTGGCGAGAGCGTCCTTGCATTTCTGCTGAGCCGCACACATAGCTATGATGTTGGTCTTTGAGTTGTCGCCCATCCAATATTTATCAAGCAGCCCATTTAACTCGATCGTTGCTTCAGCCAGCCCACCAACCGCAGGCGTGGCAGCTTTATTTTCAAGAATCCTCCCAATGCCGTTGCACTTTGGACAACAAACAAGGGTATCTTTGATCTCCACGCGGTTTTCAGTCATCTCTTCCTCCTCATATTGTAAGTGGGATCGTTGCGCCAATCATACACTTCACACCGAATGGCTTCCCTTGCCCTCAAATGCTCTTCCTCAGGGCTTATCAAAAGGTCCTTTCTGTCGACGATTTTGTTGGTCCAATTGTCGATCAGGACTTGTGTCCTCCACACCGGCATCTCTGGGTCCCTCCAATCGAGGGCTTTGGGATTGGATAGAATACGTCGGCGTGTCATTGAGGTAAGCCTTTCTGATCTCTGGGATCATAAGGGTGCGAATGCGATCGCTTTCGTCTTGCATCCTTCGCATGGTCCCTTCGAGCAATTCGCGAAAGATAGGCTGCATTCCGTTCCAGCTGTTGCATTGGCTCATACGGAAGATTAGCTGATCCTGCTGGCGCAGCAGGGCGACAAGGCGTAGGACTTCGTTTGAAGAGGGATCAAGTTCGTTCATAACCGCCTCGCTATATGCGCCTTAGGCGCAGGTTTGAAAAGGGAAGTGATGTCTAGCTTCGGGGCGGCTTTGGTGCGGTAGTGGTCGGGCCAGCCGGAGGGCACCTCGCCAATAGCGTGAATCTCACCATTGGTTAATTCCCCAAGTTCACTGGTCCAGTATGGATAGGCCCGGTGTCCGGAGGTAGGGATGATCCACCAATATCCAAGGCTGTCGCATTCAAGACATCCCTCTCGGGAATAGTAGTCACTCGTGACACAGCAGGGACAGTCCATCTGTAAGGCCACATCGAAAGCGGCCTCGCCCCGCACGGAGTGGGCTATGAGATACAGCTTACTCATATCAGGCACCCCCGCTTGACCCTGTACGCCTCGGTCATTTTGCATCTCAATTCGGCACTATCTGGAACAGGTTTTGACGCGATTCCGGATGCTGGCGTTTAAACTCTTGGACCATGCGATCGAATTCATCGGCTGTCTGATCTTCGGTGCACGTCACTTTGCCCGTGACCGTCGATGACGAGCACGCCAGCCACGGCGCGTCGACGGGATGATGAATGCCGGGCTTGAGCGTCACCTCGGGCTCTAACGACGGCGACGAGCACCAAGCTCCCACGCCGACCAGCACGGCGCAGGCCAGCATCCAGAGCAGCGCGCGCTTTTGGTCGGGCTTCATGCGCTCCATCCCCGTTTGATTTTGTTCGCCTCAAGATTAAGCAGGAAGTTCTCGTTGTAATCCTTCAACATCTCCTTAGGGTCAAACCCCGGCTCTTTGTTGTTCAACCACGTTGTAAGATGGAGCATAGAGATGAGGGTGATAGCTTCAAAGGGGGTGTCGGTGAGGCCTACGATGGTCCCGTAGAGGCCTTGAGCCATAGCTTTCAGCTCATCAACGCGTTCCTTATCAATCGCTGGCTGCGTCATGATATAACTCCAAGCTTCTTCAACGCGTCCCTCGCTGCGTCCCGGTCGTTCTGTGTGAGCCCGTTCTTTACCAACTCCTTCGAAGGTGGCAGCGCCATGCGGACGTAGGGCTGGCCGCTTTGCTCCTGATGCATAGCGCCCATGTGGTGCAGGGCTGCACTGAGCCCTCCCTCGCTTCGTGGGAACGCGGCGACATAGGGGCCATTCACCGAAGGGAGCTGTGCATAGACGTTGCGCTCATCTGCCCACATCAAGCAGGCGTAAGCAGGCGCGGCGGATTTGGCTGCGAAGGCGCTCATTTCATGATCCCTTTCCTTCTAAGGTCTTGACGAAGCTCAAAAGCAGCCGTGGCGACGCGTGGGTAGACCTTAAGCATATGATCTGCCAAGGCCAGAATGGGCTCAGTGACCGCTTCGGGCTTTAACCCTGCGAGGGTGATGACTTCAAGGATGTCTTTATCAATCATCATGGCTCTAGCCCACGGCCGCCGCAGCGACGACACAAGTGGAGGCCTTCCGTGCCACAGCCACCGCATAGGCAGCAAGGTAAGTGGGGTGAGGACCAACCCGGCAGTTTCACCTTAACTTCCGGCTCCTTCCGGGGAAGCAAATCCCCCTTCATCCGCGAATGGATGTCTTTGAAGTCGTAGACTAAGGAAGTCATCAAAGCCTCCTTTTGATATGCGTGGGCGAAGGTGGCATTCTAGGCTCGCCAACAGCATCAGCTATCGTGTTGTAAAGCAACTCTGGGTCGCCTAAGGTGATCATGGTCACGCCTTCGGGAGGATTGTGAAAGCCCATAAGAGTCTTCTCTTCCTGAAGCCCTGAGAGTTGCACGAATTCCGGTCCCATCTGCACCCATCCACCCCGATCGAAATCAAACATCCACTCGTCTCCGATATGGCTTCGGGCGATGAACTTCGGCAACATCTGCCGGTGCCTGCACGTAGGCCGCACGCCTGCGGGGCATTCACACTCTTCAAGCGAAAGCAGGTATGACCCTTGAGGGTTCATGTCATCGTCAAACTTAGTGATCCGGTATTGATCGCCGTCATGGCGGCAGTTGTAGAGAATGGTCATGCCCAGAACCTTTCCTCTTCTTCGCGGACGCAGGTGGTCTTTTCAGGGTCAATCACCTGACCACAGTTGGGACAAATGTAGATAACGAAGGGCTCATCTCCGATGGTCTCACAAGGCGTAGCACATTCAGTGCAGGTCATTGTTCCTCTCCTTCATACAAGTCGTATCGATCAGGGAAGGGTGGCATCTGTGGGCGTCGAGGACCACAATCGCCATAACGAATACAGGGCGGGATATCATACCCACGCCGTGGTGGAGGCAACCTACGTGAGCGTTCCTCCGGTCCCCAGTCACGCGGGTCGGGGTAGCGGATAGGTGGCCCATACTGCGCCTCAGTTGGCTTACCTGTGAAGGCAGGGGCGTGGTGCGTGGCTAGGGCTAGCGCAAGCGCGACAGTAGCAGGGATAAGGGCGAAGCGAATCATGTGAGCACCCATGCGCAAAAGCTAACCCCTGCAAAGGAGCCGAGGAGGGAACCAACGAACGCGGCGAGGATTAAGGGCATTTAGGTAATCTCCAAGAGGGGCACATTCTGCCCCATTGTACTCACTAGTATACCACGTTTTCGACACGAAGTCAAGGAGCTTGATTGCTTTGCAAGCTCCCTGATATCTCTGATAGGAAGTTAAGCTTTAGCTTCCCAATAGACCTTCGGGTTGATCACATATTCGCTTGGGGAGTATTTGCCGAGTTGGCCTTCATACTCAATGCCGTAGGACTGTCCGCTGCCAAAGGCGTTGGTGTATTCCACAATGCGCAGCACACGGGGATCATCTGCGTAGTAGCCATCCTGTGCAGCGAGCTTGTCAGCGAGTTCTTTGCTTACCGTAGCCATGTTCTATTCCTTTCGAGGCCAAAGAAAAGGCCCGGCTTGTCCACCGGGCCTTAGGTAGGGAGTTAGGATTGATGCGAAGAACGATTGAACTGCGTCGGCACTTTATCATCCTCAGGACGCCAGTGATAGTCCTCTCGTGTCCCGCCTTCGTTCAGCCATTGGTGAAGAGGAACGAAGTAAGTAACGTCGTAGTACTTACGTCCTGTGAAGAACGTAGAGCGGTCGCGGTTACGTTCAGGCTGCGAAGCGCTGGAGGCAGCAGACTCCCCGTTCTCGGCAGAGGTCGATGATGCAGTCTGAGGCTCTGGTGTGTTGCCAGTGGTCACGCTGGAGGCAAAAGGGCCATCACTCTGACCCTCATGTGAAGCAGCAATAGCAAGAGATGACTCCGCTATGGATGCTTCCGCACCTTGGACAGTGTGAGAGATAGAAGTGGTAGGGTCCACCTCACGCTGACCTTCGCCGATAGCACTCGGCATGATACGGAACGTCTCCGCTTTGTCCTGTTCCCAATCCGTGATAGGTCTAGACGAAGAGGGGTCCGTGATGTCGTCTCTGGAGGATGACGTACCGTAGGGTACGGCTAAAGGGCGATGGAGTTGCTCCTGTGCGAGCCGCATGTCATTGCGAAGCGACTGAAGCTCACCCTTAAGCTCTTGATTGGCATCCTCAAGCAAGCCAATAGATGTCAGATTGCCTTGATGCACGTCCTTGCTTATGACAAGGGACTCTTTGCCTTCCACAGCGCTAAGAACCTTGAGCCCATCTGTGATAAACCCACGCAGAGTGCCAAGCAAATTCTGCACCTTGTCTGCCTCTTCCAAAGCGCGAAAGCCGGCGTCGTCCCGCTCTGCCTCCACAGAGCGGAGCTTCGCAGTGAGGGCTTCTTCGTTCTGCTTCAGTTCATGGATGCGCAGCTCGCGTGAGGCAACAGTGTCGCCTAAGCGCCGCTGATCCTGTTCCAGATCCTTGATGCGCTGTTGATAGATGGGTTCCTGATCAAAGGCCCGCTTCGCTTCGGCGATGGAGTTGAGAAAACCTGAGATACTTTCGTTTGTCATGACATGACTCCGTGAGGGGTTGCGTTCGCAAGTGTCTATGAGTGCATTGCACTGCTTACACTTGGCATTGCAAAAGATAGGCCCCTTAGGCCCTGTGGGATATACCCGTGGGTGCGAAGGGGTTGCCTCTGCTGGAGGCGAAGAGGAAGTCGCTACGCATCCTGAGCCTGTATCAATGCTTGCTCATTGCTGCGTAGCGAGGCAGGGACTGGTCCTGCTTAGTGAGTGGTAGCCGTAGCGGGCTTCTGCCGGGTCTGCACCTTGCCTGCTTGCGCAGCGCTCAGCACTTCCCCTGCCTTAGCCTTGGGCTTTGGCGGAACCTTCGGCTTTGCTTTCAGGCTCTCATCCCCTGCCTTGTCGCCAAGCATCGACTTAACATCGAGGCCCTTGACTGGCAGCTCTGCACGAGCCTTAAGGTTCTCTTCCGCCCGCTTGTAGAGATCCGGGTTGCCAGCCAGTACATCCTTGGCGAAGGCTGTAAGCTCCTTCGCGTCGAAAGCGCTGATCTTATACCCATTGCTCCGTAGGGTGTCCTTAACCAACGCCTTCGCAAGGCGCATGGCCTCGGTCTGCGTGGCTCCGGTACGCTTCGAGGTGGCCTTGGCACCCTTGAGATTCCCGTCATACATGGCCTGCACTGTCCGTGTGGCCTGTTCCACGATCTCTGCGGTACGCTTGACCTTATCCTCACCCACGGCTTTGGTAATGCCCGTAGCGATCTTGGACATCCCAACTTTGTTGATGATGGTTTCCAAGCCAACCGTGAAGATGTATTGGTAAACATCCATGTCCACGATCAGCGAGGTGTCCACCTCAACTTCGCCTACGCCACCTTTCAGTTTGATCTTGATCGTCTGAGGAGTGGCTTCTGATGCAACTGCGTCAGTCATTGCTATAGTCCTTTCATCTGACGTCTCTGTGCTGAGATTACACTACCACCGTCCTCATCCCCTAAGGGCACCGAGCGTGGTCTACGGCTCTCTCACGCCCTCAAGCCCGGTATCCTTTCGGAGCCGGGCGTAAGGAACGATGTCGGAGGGACTATAGAGTTATCACAACAGTCACCGAAACTACATAGCTGTGAGATAAAGCCCGCCTGTAATACTCACCCACAATACCAGTGACGTCAAACTCATCTACGTCCCTATGTTCCTCAACCAGTGCTGTATCACCGTCGTCGAGCTTCTGACTGAGTTTGATATTCATTGCCATCCTCCATTGCTTCCTAACGCCTTAAGGCCGGTGAGGGTTTCCCCTGCCGGCCGTAAGAACGTAGTGGAATGGCTAGATTGCCTCAGCCAACCTTCGCAATCTCAATCCCCACGCTGGGGAACAGCTTCGTGAAGTATTCCCGATCCGCCGTGCTCAGCTCCTTCACCTCAGTCATAAACTCCCCCAGTGTCTGCCCCTGCTTGTAGCCAAAGTATTCCTTGCAGGCGGCGGTGAATGACATGATCTTCATAGCATAACTCCTTCGTAAGGGTTGCTGGTCTGTGCAGAATAGCACGTTCGGGGCGCAGACGCAAATCACATTTTCGTGATGGTGCGGTGCGGTAGGCTAGCCCATCCTCTTAGCAAACGCTTCCTTGGCAGTGCACTCAATAGCAAGCTCCATCAAAGCGAGGCCTACGCCAAGTCTGGTAACGTCTCTGGCCGCGCCACCAATACTCTGGCCCAGCATCACTCCCAGAACCGTAGCTTGGCGCGTCTCTGAGATGCCTTGCGAAGCAAACCAAGCCTTTAAGGCTGGAATGATAGCTTCGCAATCCCTTTGGATCTCCCTTGGGTCATCCATCTCAGCGTTCCCTTTCCGCAAGCCTGGCCCAGAATTCCCGGCCCTCAGCCGTGCGATCCCAGAGGAACAGGGACGTTAACACAGGGCCTCTGAAGTCGCCAAGATAGTCGGCGACAGTCTTGCTTAAGACCTCGGCAGTCCTGCGTGACCCATCCACCCTGTACATCTCTGTGATGATACGGATGTAATGCTCCGGGTACAAGAGCTTAAGGCGTTCCCCAACGGTCTCATTCACCAAGCTGGCGCTGCTAGTAGCAGACTTACCAACAGTCTCACCGTCTTGCGCAGCAGAAGGCGAAGTAATCGATTTCTCATTCATAAGTTTCCTCCCTTGATTGCCAATAGCACACTTACCTGCATGTCACCAAGCCTCCCTCAGCTCATGCTTCGCTGCCTTCTTAGCTTCGCTGTATTCCATCGCTGGGCCTTGATTGTCCCAAGCATGACAGGCGCAGTTAGACCCATCATCCCGTCCCGTGACATGCTCAAAGCCCGTAGCATTCTGCAGACGCCACATTCCGTTTGAGGCGCAAATGATACGCTGCGAAGCATCCTTAGAGATCTCAGGTTTATTCTTCACGGTGATATTCCTTCTGGGTGAGAGTGAGAGCTAGACTTACCTGCACCTTGCGATGCTACTCATCATCCCGATACGGGAATGCAGTTGCCATCAAGAGCAACGTATCCGCAACCAGCTTGGGCTGTGCTTCGCGATCCCAGCAAGGCGTAAAGTGCGTAGCAGGGATGTTATGCGCACTGAAATCCCCAACCCGGAAGCTGATCTCATCCAACTCGGGCTTAGTGAAGTGATGCGAGCCAACGACCTTCCGTGCAGCCTTGCTGGCATGGATGTCATTCAGAAGCTCGTAGTGGTAAGCGGGAAAGCGTCCGTTCATGGCATGTCTCCTACAGGCCCAATGCCTGCGTCCCTAGTGTGCGGCCGAAATGCGGCGCAATTGCGGCACGATCGATCACATTTTCGTGTGGCGCTTGATTGCCATTAGATATCTCCATCCCCATACACAGGCCCGGAGATAAGCTTACTCAATACCTTCTGTGCCTCCTGCTTACGCTCCTCCTTCTCCCTCCTGACATCTGCGGCCACCTCAGCCCTACTCTTAATCCGTAAAGCTACAGATGAAGCCGAGGCGAACCTACGCTTCTGCTCTTCCCTCATCCTCCTCCACTCTTCCCGATGTCCCATATCCCTATGCTCCGCTAAAGGTGGCATTGTACTCCCCAGTATACACCCGCAGGAGGTGAATGTCAAGAGCTATTTCCCCCACCCCACACCTGAGAGGTACTGATACTACCCCGATACTACCCCGATACCGCCCTGTTGCTTAGGAGTTAGAGAGACCCCACCCCGTAGGGGGGATAGGTATGGTGTTTGTGTGTGTGTGTGTTGTGTACATACTATACGGGGTCACGGCTACCCCCTTGAAGGGCTTAGGCAACAGGGTAGTATCGGGGACTAATGGGGGCGGTATCTGTATCATTGCAGGTGTGCACAGCACTGCCACTCCCCGACTCTGCCCGCTCCGCTTATTGCACTGCAACCGCTGTCTTGTGCTGCGTTGCACAACACTTCGATCACGAAACCGTGATTTGCATCGCTGCCCGATCCATGCGACAAGGGCGTTGTTCGGCGCTTCTGCCGTTCGATGCCTGAAAGGCCAATCCGATGACCATCCTCCCGAACCTTGCCCAAGAGAACGAAGCCCTCAAACAGAAGCTTGCGGATATGCAAGCCATCCTTGCCGCTGCCTCGAAGCCTAAGGCCATCACCCTCAAGGTCAGCGAGAAGGGTGCGCTCAGCGTCTACGGCCTTGGACGCTTCCCGGTCACGCTGTACCGTGGCCAGATGGAGCGCTTGATTGGTGCCGTGCCCCAGATCAAGGCCTTCATCGAGACCAATTCCGCCCTCTTCGCAACCAAGGACTAGTCTAGGCATACCGTATACCAGACCTCGCCACATCAGGCCTCATCCCCTCGAAGGGGGTGGGGCCAAAATTCGTCGCTCGCGTGGGCCCGCAGTGTTGCTTCCGGCGCAAAATATAATTTAGCCTTTTCCCTATATATAAAATAATTGCAAATATCTCTTGACACCGACACCTGATCCGTGGGATAATGGGGCCACGCTGAAGGAGAATTCTGTAAGAGGCCATGCCAATGGAAGAGTACGTTCATATTGATATTTCTAAGCTACTGCACTGCGGGGTCTATGCGCTTCTGAAGAAGGGAGTGGTGGTGTATGTGGGGAAGTCGAAGCAGCCGATGGTGAGGTTGAGCACGCACTTTCGGAATAGAGGAAAGGAGCTGGCGCGGACGTGGAACCCGGATGCCGGGCCAGCGGTTAATGGAAGAGGGATTGGGTTTGATGGAGCTTGGTTTGTTCCTTGCATGCTAGGGCAGCTGGATATAATTGAGGGGTATCTTATTCGGAAGTATCTGCCGAAGTATAATATCAAAGGGAAACCAGCTATGCCAATTCCTGATGATATCAAGGCGTTGCTGAAGCAGATGGTTTACATCACTGACATGCCACCACAACAGGACCCTGTGTCCAGATCGTATATGGTAAGAAGGCTATGACCCAACCTACGCTTCACCGTGGCAAGCTGGCCCGCACCCCGAAGGTTCTCTCGGTGCGGCCGCTGACCCGTGAGGATATAGCTGCGCTACAAGCCCCGAGGCCTCCCCAGAACAGGCCTAAGGCCATGCGTGAGGCACATCATCGCTTGGCGCGGATGGTCGCGGCTGGGTTTCGTATCGAAGAGATCCTGCGCCTAACCGGCTACAGCTACAACCGCCTTCTTCAGCTTCGCAAGGACCCTGCCTTCGAGGAACTGATCACTCAGTACCGGGGTAAGGTTGACGAGTCTTGGGCCCGGAGTTTGGATGAGTTTCATGAAACCTCAACCTCAAACATGCTCCGGGCCGAACGAATGATTGAGCAGAAGCTCGATCTCGCGGAGGAGACGGAAGAGCTTCCTTCACTCCGAGATCTTATGGCTCTCACCTCAGACCGGGCCGATCGCTTTGGGTACTCGAAGAAATCCATTCAGCGAAATGAAAACCTCGACTTCGCTGCGATGATGGAACAAATCGCCCGCGCTTCGGGGAAGTCCAACGTGATCGACGCGAAGCCCCTGTTCGGCAACCGTGGAGCGACCGTGGAGGCCGAGATTCCCGCCAGTCGGCTGGTGACCAGCGGGGATGATGGGGGGACAGATGGCTGACAAGGTGCTCGGCATGGCTCCCTTGGCGCTGTCTGTCCCTTCAGGCGTACGCCACGCGCCTACCACTCGATCCCGCATGGAGGTCGTAGGTGGAACCTGAACTCGCCGAGTGGCTGGTTTCTGTACGTGACGATCCCCTTGCTTGGGTCATGGGCGCATTTCCATGGGGCGTCCCCGGCTCCCAACTCGAAGCGTTCGATGGCCCGATGCCCTGGGCTAAAGCTCTGATGGAGCGCGTTCGGGTTGGGTTGCTTACGCCTGAAGAAGCCATCCTTGAAGCCACCGCCTCCGGCCACGGCATCGCGAAGTCCACCACAGTCTCTCAGTTGGTCCTCTGGGCCTTCACCACCTTCCCAGACTGTCGTGGGGTTGTCACAGCGAACACAGAGACCCAGCTCAAGACCAAGACCTGGGCCGAGTTGGGGAAGTGGTTCAATCTCTTAAGCCCAATCATCCGCCAACACTTTGAACTGAAGGCCACCTCTCTTCTCTCAAAGGACCCCAACCGCGAACGCACGTGGCGGATCGATATGATCCCGTGGTCCAAGACCAACCCGCAAGCGTTCGCTGGGTTGCACAACAAGGGCAACCGTCTGATCCTTGTCTTCGACGAAGCTTCCGAGATCGAAGATATCATTTGGGAAACCGCAGAAGGCGCCTTCTCCGACGCGGATACCCAGCTCATCTGGCTCGCCTTCGGCAACCCCACCCGCAACACCGGCCGCTTCCGTGAATGCTTCGAAGGTGGCGCACACAACAGCTTCTGGCACACCAACCAAATCGACTCCCGCGAAGTCCCCATCACCAACAAGAAGCGTATAGAAGCCCTCATCAAAGTCTATGGTGAAGACAGCGACTACGTCCGCATCCGTATCCTAGGCCAGTTCCCACGCCAGGGCCTCATGGAGTTCTTCCTCGCCTCGGATATCGATGGCGCAATGTCCCCAGAACGAGAGGTCTTCATAGATGCATCCACACCCTTGGCTATCGGGGTTGACGTCGCCCGCTATGGGGCCAACAACTCTGTTATCTTCCCTCGTAAGGGACGCGATGCTCGGACCATTGCTCGGAAAACCTACAACGGCATCTCCACAGTTGAACTTGCCAACAACGTCTTCGACGTGTGGCAACAATGGCACCCCGACGGAATCTTCATAGACGGCGGTGGCGTAGGCGGTGGCGTTGTAGACAACTGCCGGGCCAAGCATCTCTACGTCACGGAAGTTCAATTCGGAGGCAAGGATGACATCACCGGAATCGTCTTTGACAACTCTGGCGAGCAATACGCTAACAAACGGGCCGCGATGTATGGCGCGCTCCGAAGCTGGGTCCGCACTGGCCTATTGCCTGTTGACGCCGATCTGCGCACAGCAATGCTTGCTATCCGATATACTTTCAACAAACAAGACCAGATCATCCTCACTCCGAAGGAAGACATACTTGCAGACAATCCTGGATTGGTGCTCGACGACCTTGACGCCCTAGCACTGACCTTCGGTGGGCCCCTCGCAGCTCACATAGCTGCAGGTGGTGAAGGTCCCAGGCAAGAACTTCACGTTACCGAATACGATCCCTACGCCCCCGAACATATGGGACACGCAGCATGACCCCAGACCAGCCCCAGCAACCGCTACCGCAAATGCCAGTGGCCCCGCCAGCCCCACCTATCTTCGGCCAAGGTCCTGGGAAGAAGCCCGGGGTTAAGTCTTCCACTCCCTCCTTCCTCGGAACTCAAGCCCTCCCGGCCCAAGGCTCTACAGCTCCAGCTGCCTTGTCAGGAAAACCATAAATGCCTCAAGCCCCAATGCTCCCTCCGGAGATGATGCAGAAGTCAGGCGCGGCAAGCCCGGTCAACCCAGCCAACTTCCTAATGGCCGCGGCTGAGATGTCGAAATCCGGCGCTCTGCCCGATGCAGCGAAGGGCCGTTCCATGCCGAGTGGTGTGGCTACCACTCTGGCTTCAGGCAAGCGCGGTAAAGGAAAGCTACAGGTCCTCAAATGAACGCCCTCGTTGACTGGCGTCAGTTCCAACGAAACACCGATCTCGCGTCGGCGCAGGATCAACGCTTGCGTTCCTTCCAGCAAGGTCGGCTCCTAGGCCTACGCAACAATCGCTACTCGTGGTGGACCCACGGCCGCGAACTCGCGGATTACATCCTCCCTCGCAGGTACAAATGGCTCATCACTCCGAACCAGATGAACCGTGGCTCCCCGATCAATCAGCACATCCTCGACTCGACCGGAACCCTTGCGGCGCGGAACCTCGCAGCAGGCATGTTCTCTGGAACCTGCTCCTCTACGCGCCCGTGGGTGAAACTCAAGGTAGGCCACATCGACACCACTCAGACCTCACCCACCTCCTTGTGGTTGGCCGAGTGCGAACGGCTCATGTACCTGATCTTCGCGGAATCGAACTTCTACACCGCGATGGCTGTGTTCATGTTCGACCTCGTGGTCTTCGGCACCGCAGCTTTGCTGATCTACGAAGACTTCGACAACGTCATCAACTGCATCAACCCCTGCTTCGGCGAATACTACGTCGACATCGACGGCAAGTACCGCCCCACGATCTTCTACCGTGAGTTCACCTACACCATAGCCCAGGTCGTAGACGAGTTCGGGTGGGAGAACTGCTCCTCCATGATCCAACAGTTCTACGATCGCCAAGACGGCGCAGGACTAACCCGAGAGGTCATCATTGCTCATGCGATTGAACCCAACTCCGACCCGGAGAAGTACGGCATCCCGAAGCACTTCAAATACCGCGAAACGTATTGGGAGTGGGGTGGGGCTACCAATCCTCAAAGCGGAACGTCTAGCAGAGGTTTCCTCCGCAAGCGTGGCTTTAATGAACGCGCTGCGATTATCGGCCGCTGGGACCTTGTTGGCAACGATCCTTACGGACGAAGTGTTGGTATGGATGCCCTCCCTGATATCAAGCAACTCCAACAAGAAACCCGGCGTAAGGCGCAAGGCATAGACAAGGGAATCAACCCTCCCCTCGTGGCTGACGTCCAGCTGAAGAACCAACCCGCTTCACTCCTCCCCGGAGGCATCACCTTCTTGCAAGGTATGATGTCTACAGGTAACGACGGTATGAAGCCTGCCTACGGCAATTGGAAACCAGACATCGCTTCCATCACCGCCGACTTGGAAGAGGTCCGCAAACGCATCCGCGATACCTTCTTCAACAACCTCTTCAACGTCGCGTCGCAGTTCGAAACACGCTCAAACATCACCGCTGTAGAATGGGACATGCGCAAGGCCGAATCCTTGATCATGCTTGGCCCAGTCTTCCAGCGCCTCTACAACGAAGTCTTCACCCCCATCATCGACCGCGTCTGGGGGATAATGGTCCGGGCCAACATCCTTCCACCCCCACCGCCGGAAGTAGCAGGGAAGAGCATTGATGTTAAGTTTAGCTCTCTTTTGGAAATCTCTCAAAACGCTGCTCAGGCTGGAAGCATCGAACGTATGTTCCAGATCACCGGACAGCTTGCTGGCATTGACCCCGCTGCCATCGACAACCTCGACATCGACATGGCTATCGACATCTACAGCTCGCTCCTCAACAACAGCCCTCGCATTATCCGCTCTCCAGCCGCCCTTACCGACATCCGCATGCGCCGACAACAGGCCCAGCAAGCAGCGCAGCAAGCAGAGCAAGCAGAGAAGTACGCAGGCGCAGCGGCGTCAGCAGGCCAGATCGACGTGGGTGGTGGGCAGAACCTCGTACAGAAAATGATGGCGGGCGGATGACCTACGACGGCTCAAATCGCAAACACATCCGACAGGCCGAGAAGGCTGCTCTCGTTGCCGAGAACGAGCGCAAGCTCTTCGTTGCCCACATCATGTCCACCCTTTCGGGCCGGGCCTGGATGCATGATCTCCTCTTGAAGTGTTCCATCTTCAGTACCCCCTTTGTCGCAGGGGCCTACGACATCACCGCATTCAAATGCGGAGGCCAGAACATAGGCCTGCAAATCTTTGCCGATGTCCACGCCGCCGCTCCTCGCGAATATGTTTTAATGATGCAAGAAGCCAGCCAAAAGGAAGTAGCAAATGACCGACGTTACAGTGACCAACGAACCCCCGCAGGGAAACCAGTCGGAGGCGAGGGAACCGAACGGGACGTTGAAGGATCAGTCGTCTCCGACTACGACCCCTACGCCTCCGGAGACGAAGACTCCGTCCACTGACGAAGGGAAGTCCTTTCTCAATGGCAAGCCTGAAGCGAAGGAAGAGCCGAAGCCTGAGCCCAAGCTTGATGCTGATGGGAAACCTATTGTTGAGAAGAAAGAGGATGCACCAGCGAGAGCGCCGGAGAAATACGCCGACTTCAAAGTCCCCGATGGGTTCAAGTTCGATGACAAAGCCCTAAGCGAAGCCCAAGCGACCTTCAAAGAACTCGGCTTGACCCAAGACGCGGCGCAGAAGCTCATCGACACCTACGCCAAAGTCGGTCGCGAAGCGGCTGAAGCTCCATACAAGGCCTGGGCCGACACCCAAAAGGAATGGCTCTCAGACATCAACGATCGCTTTGGCTCTAAGGCCGAGCTGGTCCGCACCGATATCTCCAAAGCCATCGACTCTGCCTTGCCCCCTTCCTTGGCGAAGTCATTCCGTTCCGCTTTGGACCTGACTGGAGCCGGCTCCAACCCAGATGTTGTGGAAGCCCTCTCCATCATGTTCAAGCCCTTCGTCGAAGGCGGCTCGCTTAAACCCGGTGGCATCTCGCCGGAGGCCAACAAGGCCCCGGGCCAACCTTCACGCCCATCCGTAGCCGAGGCGATGTATCCGCATCTCGCCGGGAACCGAACCTAAGACCCGCCCCAGAGGGGACGAACTGCAAAGCACAGAGGGTATCAAAGGTGAACTACCACTTAGCTTAACCCCCTCACAGGACAACCAACCATGGCTGTAATAGGCTCTACTGCCCTTACCTACGCTGACTGGGCAAAGCGGATGGACGATGGCTACAAAGTCGCGTCCATCATCGAACTGCTTTCGCAAACGAATGAAATCCTCGATGACATGATGGTCGTCGAAGGCAACCTCCCGACAGGGCATAAGACCACAGTCCGCACGGGTATCCCCCAGGCGACTTGGCGTCTTCTGAACTCAGGTGTCCCCAACGCCAAGTCCACCACTGCCCAAATCGTCGACACCTGCGGCAACCTCGAAACCTACTCGGTGATCGACAAGGACATCGCTGATCTGAACGGCAACACCCCGGAGTTCCGTCTTTCGGAATCCCGTGCCTTCCTTGAAGGTATGTCCCAACAGGTTGCCTCAACCCTCATCTACGGCAACCAGCTTGTGAACCCCGAGCGTTTCACCGGCTTTGCCCCGCGCTATTCCACCAAGACCGTAGCGAACTCCCAAACCGCCAACAACGTCCTCGATGGCGGCGGCACCTCCAACACCAACACCTCTATCTGGGTGATGACTTGGGGTATCGACACCAACCACGCGATCTTCCCGAAGGGGAAACTGACCGGCCTTCAACAGCGGGACATGGGTGAGTGGCCCGTCGCTGACTCCGTCGGCAACACCTACCAAGCCTATCGCGAACACTTCAAGTGGGAGATCGGCTTCGCTCAGCGAGATTGGCGCTACATGGCCCGCATCTGCAACGTGGACGTTGCTCAGCTGACCGGCGTCAGCGCTGCGAACTTGATCAATCTCCTCGTCCGCGCCCTCTATCGTCTGCCAACCGCGCCGGTGTCTGCGACGACCGTGCAAACTTCCGACACCCCTGCGGTCCGCGCCGACATGGGCCGAACCGTCATCTACTGCAACCGTATCATCCGCACTTACCTCGACTTGCAGGCGATGAACAAAACCAATGTCCTTCTTCGAATCGAGGAGTTCAACGGCAAGCCCATCACCACCTTCCGTGGCATCCCCATTCGCACCTGCGACGCAGTGTTGTCGAATGAAGCCCAAGTTGTTTAAAGGAGAAATGAAATGATTCTCGATGGACTTCTTCAGTTCAACGCCGCAGGTGGTGACGTTCCGACCACCGGCTCTCAGGTGTCTACCAACTCCATAGACCTGGGCCTGCTCGGCATTCCCCTCTCTGCCCAAGGCGGTGGTGCCCGTGACATCGGTATCGGTGACGACCCAGCGATGAAGCTCTTGGTCCTTGTGACCGTAGCCTTCACCGGTGGCACCTCCCTACAAGTCAACGTTCAGGGCGCACCGGACAACGGCTCAGGCGTAGCGGGTGCCTTCGTCATCATGGTCTCTGGCCCTGTGGTTGTGGAAGCCAACCTCATCGCTGGCACGCGACTTCTCGACATTGACTTCCCCCGTCCTGCGCCTGCCCAGCCTCTGCCCCGTTTCATCCAGCTGGGCTATGTAACCGTAGGCACCCACACCGGTGGTCTTCAGCGCA
>Ga0193727_1000141_pt1 | contig 24138 bp, 19 predicted proteins | sample H2c2metaG_FD_143051 | JGI IMG/M metagenome (GOLD analysis project Ga0193727, IMG submission 143051) | Soil microbial communities from a riparian zone of the East river system, Colorado, United States - H2c2 | ecosystem: Environmental > Terrestrial > Soil > Riparian zone | place: USA: East River...
CTACTTCTACTTCGCCAATAAGGAGGGCCTGCTGACGTCACTGCTCGAGGCGGCAGCGCGTGCGACCTGGGCCCGTGCCGACGAAGCAATCGTGTCCGTCGAGCCTGGAGCGGCTCGTATCGCCGTGGCGGTCTACGCCAACATCATGAACCTTCTCACTACTGATAAGGACCTCGCGCGCATCGCCCTGACCGGCGAGCCTGGGGTTGTCCGCCACATCGTTGAATTGCACCGCGCGAGGCTCATTGCCCTGTTCGTCGCCAATTTTCCGGGACGCAGCGAGAAAGAGCTGCTCATAACGACCGCGGCTATCCTCGGAGCAAACCGCATGGCGTTGGAGCTATTCGTCACGGGAGAAATCGACATCCCCGCCCGGGAGCTCGCGCACTTTCTCCTCAGCTGGCACCTGCGCGCCTTCAATTTGCCCGAGCAGGAGATCGCCAGAGTGCTTCGCATCGCCGCGCGCACGGTCAAATCGGAGCCAGCCGTCAAACGGGCACGGGGCGATCCAAAGCGCCGCGAAAAGCGCGCTTGAGCCCTCGTTAGAGCAGAGCGCTAGCTAGAGGATGTATCGTCTGAGGTCTTCGTCGTCGGCAATCGTCTTGAGCCGACTCCGCACCAGCTCCTGATCGACGCGAACCGCCTTCGCGCCACTCTCTGGAAGACCGAACAGCACATCCTCGAGAAGCGTCGTCATCACCGTGTGAAGTCTGCGGGCGCCGATATTCTCCATCCGGTCGTTCACGTGCGCTGCGATGCGCGCAATCTCCGCGATGCCGTCCGTCGTGAATTCCAGCTTCGCCCCCTCGGCTTCCACTAATGCCGAGTACTGCTTTGTGAGCGCGTTCTCCGGTTCGGTCATTATGCGGACGAAATCCGCTTCCGTAAGCGACTGAAGCTCGACCCGAATCGGGAATCTTCCCTGCAGCTCCGGAATGAGATCGCTCGGCTTGGCGACGTGGAACGCGCCGGCCGCAATGAACAGAACGTGATCCGTCTTCACCATCCCATGCTTGGTCTGCACGTTGGATCCTTCGACTATCGGCAGTAGATCCCGCTGCACGCCCTCGCGTGAGACATCGGGTCCGCCGACGTTCGCGCCCCGTTGGCCCGCAATCTTGTCTATCTCATCGAGGAAGATGATCCCCATCGTCTGTACTCTCTCGAGCGCATCGGTGGTCACATCCTCCTTGTTGATCAGCTTTTCCAGCTCTTCGCCGAGCAGAATCCGGCGCGCCTCCGAGACCTTGACGGTTCTCTTCTTTTTTCGTTTGGGCAACATGTCCTGGATCATGTCGGACAGATTGTCCATTCCCTCCGGGGCCCCCTGCGGGACCATCATGTCGAACATGACCGGCGCCTGCTGCGTGACCTCGATCTCGATCTCGCGCTCATCCAGCTGCCCCTCAACCAGCAGCTGCTTCAGCTTCTCACGGGTCCTCTTGTAGCGAACCTCGGCGGCGTCAGTCTCGGTCGAGACAGATCCCGCCGGTGATACGACGAAAAGATGGGCTCCTCCTCCGGCCGCAGCCGTTGGCGTGTGCGCAGATTGTTTGATGTCTGGTGGGGTCGGCAGCAGAAGATCGAGAAGGCGATCCTCCACTTTCTGTTTCGCTACCTCCTGTACCTCGGTCTCGCGCTCGCTCCGCACCATGTTGATGGCGCTGTCGACGAGATCTCGCACCATCGATTCGACATCGCGTCCGACGTAGCCAACCTCCGTAAACTTTGACGCCTCGACCTTGACGAATGGCGCGCCGACGAGACGCGCGAGCCGCCGCGCGATCTCCGTCTTGCCGACGCCTGTAGGGCCGACAAGGATGATGTTGTTCGGCGAGATCTCGTCGCGAATGGCATCGGGAGTGCGCTGCCTGCGCCATCGATTTCGAAGTGCGATCGCGACTGCTTTCTTGGCGTCCGCCTGGCCCACGATGTAGCGATCGAGCTCCTCGACGATCTGGCGTGGCGTGAGCTGAGCCAGGCGCTCGACTGATTGCTGCGTGCGCGGCGATGACATCAGCCCGGCTCGAGTACGGTGATGTTCGAGTTGGTGTAGATGCAGATTTCGGCGGCGATCTCGAGACCCTTGCGCACGATGTCGCGCGCGGGGAGATCCGTGTTCTGGAGCAGTCCACGCGCGGCGGCGAGCGCATAAGAGCCGCCCGATCCAATCGCGAGGATTCCGTCATCGGGCTCGATGATGTCGCCCGTTCCCGAAATGATGAACCCGTGGTCACGGTCGGTAATCGCGAGCAAGGCGTCGAGACGTCGCAGCACGCGATCGCTGCGCCAATCTTTCGCGAGTTCCACTGCGGCGCGCTGGAGGTTGCCGGGATAGCGTTCCAGCTTTTCCTCGAACTTCTCGAACAGCGTGAACGCATCCGCCGCCGCGCCCGCGAATCCCGCGAGCAGCTTGCCGCCGTGAAGCGTGCGCACTTTTTGCGCGTTCGACTTCATCACCGTCTGACCGACAGTCACCTGTCCGTCACCGCCAAGGGCGACCTTCCCATCGCGGCGGACCGCCAGAATGGTAGTCGACCGTACACGCTCGAGCTTCATCGCTCAAAAATAACAGGCTGGGCCCCGCTGGGCGCGTCTAACGCTACTCGGGGACGCGCCCCCTTCTTGCACTTGAGCAAGTCATGAGACTGGAACAACTCCCAATCCTGCTCGGCGTTTTGATCGCCCTTCTCGGGCTCACCATCCTTCTCGACGCATGGCAGGCCGGCGGCGTGGCGCCACTGCGCGAGCGTCGCAGACGTGCCCGGGCAGTGCCGAGCAAGGCCGGTCAGTCGTTGGTCGCGCTGGGGACCCTGTGCATGGCGGCCGCGCTGATCGGGCGAGACACCTGGCGTTGGGGGACAATCGCGGTGCTCGCCGGCATCACGCTCCTCGTGATCGGCGCCGCCCTGAACCGGACGTACCTGAAAGAGGTCCTTCTATTCCGTGGCGCCGCAAGGCGGGGCCAGGGCGAGACGAACTCTCGGCTGAATCAGACCCCGACGAAGACTCGGATCCGCTAAAGCTCCCCGCCGATACGCTGTAAAGCTTTCAGCTCCCCGCTTCAGTTCTGTGGATGTCCGAGCCGCCCGGGGATGTGTGAACGAAGAGCCCTATGTGCCCCCGTACCACTCGTAGCCCTGATCGCTCCAGTACCCGCCGTTCATCCTCGGCATGAACACGATCTTCGTCAGGTACTTCGTGTTCTTGTATCCGAGCTTGATGGGTGAGTAGACGCGGGCCGGCGCGCCGTGCGCGGGCTCCAGCATCTTTCCATCGAGACCATACGCGACGACCGTTTGCTTGTGCATCGCGCTCTCGATGTCCCAGCTCTCGTGGTAGTCGTCGTCGAACGACTGAAAGTCGACGAACTGCGCCTGCGGATCCACCCGAACGAGGCGCGCCAGCTCGGTGAATGGAACGCCCGTCCACGTTTCGACCGCCGTCCATCCTTCGACACAATAGTGGTTCACGCGATTTGAAACCTGAGGAAGCTTCTGCAGATCCTCGAGGGTGAGTTTCACCGGGTTTCCGACGAGCCCGCTCACTTCAAGCGCCCACTTCCCTCGCGCGCTCTCGTCCCAGACCGGTACGCTCGGCGCGATGAAGTAGCTGGGCAGCTTGTTGCCGGCGTCGTGTGCACCTGCCTGCACGACGTCCATCGACCTATGACGGAAAAGTTTCCGTTCAATGACGAGGTTCTTCCGCTCGGCGTATTTCAGGAGCTTGCCCGCCGACTTCGGTCCACGGGAATCGCAGGCGGCAAGAAGCGCGGCCGACACGAGGCCACTCCCCTGAATGAGAAAGTCGCGACGGTCCATTCCATTGATCGAGACGAATCTGCGCGGACCGCTACTCACGTCGTCTCCGGCGGGGAGGAGCGTGTCGCTGTCGCGCGTCTCGGGAAGAGGTGGTAGAACGGCCGCGCGTTCCGCGCCTCGGGAGAGAGCGACGGATCATAGTTGCCAGTGATCATCGAGGTGATCGAGTACGGGTCCACTGCGAACACCATGAAGACGTGTACGACGCTCAGGATCACGATCGCCAGCATCGCGATGAAGTGCCAGTAGCGCGCCCACACGTATCCGCCGAAGACCGCGGTGAGCGGCGCCAGCTGAACCGGCTTCCAGATCGCGATCCCGGTTACGACCGCCAGCGCTCCGAAAACCGGAAGCAGGAAATACGTGGTTTTCTGTAGCGCGTTGTGCTTCCCCTGGTGCGGGTGATCCTTTCGCTTGAACGTGTAGAACTTGACCATCTGCCAGCTGTCGCGAATGTCACCCTTCCGCGGAACGAGATCGCGCCATTCGCCATGGAGGTAGATGAACGTCAGGTAGACAAGCCCGTTGACGACCAGCACCCACATCATCGCGAAGTGCCAGTTTCGCGCTCCGCCAAGCCAGCCTCCGAACGTGAGCCACGCGGGAATCGCCTTGTGCTCGAACGGATAGCAGCAGAACAGCTCGCCCTTTCTCGCGAACGCCGGGTAGGCATTGAAGATCTGAAGGCCGGAGCCGACCATGATGATTATCGCGACGACGTTGACCCAGTGCGTCGTTCGTACAATCCAGTGGTGCCGCTTTTTTGCCAGTCTTTCTCCCGCGAATCTCGGGGATCTGCCAGACGTCGTTCTCCGAGAAAGCTACATGCGGTTAACAAAGAAACGAGGGTCCGTTCTCGCACACGGACCCTCGCACCTGAGCAAATGCCAACGCGAGCTCGACACTATTTCACAATCGCGACCTGAACGCTGGAGGTTGCAACAGCGCCATCCTTGTCCGTAACGCGCACCGTGATCGAGTAGCTACCCACTTTGTTGTATCGATAGGTCTCAGTAATCGTGGCACCTTGAACGCTCGCCGATTTCGGAGCTGCGTCGCGCTTTCCATCTCCCCAGATGATCTGGTAGAGCCACGGTGCGTCCGCAGTTCCGGGGTCAGTGAAGTTGAAGGCGAGCGTGTAGTCGACTCCGGACTTGCCACTCGCCGGCGCGCTGATGATTGCGATCGTGGGCGCAACGTTCACGACGGTGACTGATTTCGTATACTCGGTAAGGGCGCCATCCTTGTCCTTTATCTTTGCGCGGACGGTCCTCACTCCATTGTCCGGGACCGCACATGCGATCGAAGAGGACACGGAAAATGCTCCGTACCCCGTGCCATTACCACAATCGAACGCATACTGGAGGGTCGGGACATCGCCGGGCGCATCCTCTGCTCCGGTGAGCGAAAGATTGATGGTTCCCTCTCCAACCGGACTCGCTGGATTGAACGTCGCGACCGGCGCGGTGTTGCCGATGAGCGCCGAAGTATTCGCCGCGGTACTCGTCGCGCCTCTTGCATCCGTGACCTGGAGCACGACTACGTAGGCGCCGCCGCCCGGCTTGTTGTCGCCGTAGATGTGCGCGACCGTTGGAGAGCTAGCGCTTTGCACTGTGCCGTCACCGAAATCCCAGGTGTATGCGACTAAGGCATCACCATCCGGGTCCGATGAATTGCCAGCGTTGAAGGTGATCGTCGATCCTTCGCTCCCGGATTGCGCGGCGCCGGCATTCGCCACTGGTCTCGTGTTGACGTCAAAGCTCTGCGTGACCTGAGGAGCCGCGAGGTATCCCGCGCTGCCTGCCTGATCGCCAGCGATGGTGCAGGTTCCGCCCGAATCGAGACTCACCACGCTTCCCGCGACCGAGCAGACCGCCGGCGCGAGCGAGGTGAACGTGACTGCATTGCCGGACCCACCGCCGGTTGCGCTCACGGTGTACGTTCCGCCAACGATTGCTCCATTTGGCGGACTTGACGTGAATGTGATCGATTGAGGTTGCTGCACGAGGGGCTCCCAGACGACAGCCCGCATGGACGCAGCGTTCGAGTATCCTTCGCTAAATCCAACGATATGGCGGCTCGAATTGATCCCCGTGGCAACGCTCCGGCTGTGGCCTGGCAGCGTCCCGAGGTCCCGCTGACCGCTGCCATCTGACGGCCACAGCGCCGCGTGTTGCTCCGGTCCCACCAGTACGGAACCGACGATATCGCCGCCGTTGTTGATTGCCATCGCGTCCCCGCCCGACGTCTCGAGATACCTCGGCGGGCTTCCATCCGCCGGCCACAGAATCGCACCAGCCGGTACGCCGATGTCGCCCTGGCAAGATCCAACCACATCCCCTGCGTCGTTGATCCCGGCCGCGCTGCACCATGTCGCCCCCGGAGGGGATCCCAAGTCTCGCGGCGCTCCGCCACCCGCCGGCCAGAGGGTCGCCCGGCTACCGCCGCCACTCGAGTAACTCACGCCGACAACCGTGCCGATAGAGTTGATTGCCCAGGCAGAGCTCTGCTGGGCCAGTGAGGCCAATTCTCGCGGCGGTCCGCCGGAGGCAGGCCACAGGGTCGCACGCAGAGCTCCTCCGCTCGCTACGTCAGACTCCCCGACAACATCACGGGCGTCGTTCATCGCGCGAGCATAACTATAGAGACCGGGAAGCGATCCCAGGTCTCGCGGCGCTCCTCCGTCCGCCGGCCAGAGAGTGGGGCCTTGACCGACGCCGTTGTCGGCCATCCCGACAATGTCGCCTACCGTATTTATCGCGGTCGCCGAGGCCCCCTTGTAGCCACCATCGAGGACGCTCGGCAGGGCGCGCGGTGCGGATCCATCAGCTGGCCAGAGCGTAGGGCGTGACGCATAGTCCGAGTCAGCGCTGCCGCCAACGATAGCACCCGACGCATTGATCCCAACCGCGTAACTCCAGGGTCCGCCAAGGGTTCCAAGATCCCTGAGCGTGAACGAGCCGACGGTAATCGTGGATGCGAGTTTCGGTTTGGACTCGAACCGTTGTGCAGCCGGTGACGTCGGCGTTTCGTGACAACCGAGAAATACACTCACCGCGAGAACCACAGCCAAATTGAGACGCATTGCTGTCCGCGCCCTCCGAGCAGCAAAAACTCTCACAGGCTGGGTCGCGTTCATTGAGCCTCCATTGGGGACTTCTCCGCGCGGATGTCGCCGGTTGTCATCGACGACCCGAGGGATGTTGTGCAACGGGAGTGGGACACAGAAAACCCGACTCTGCCTCGGAAGGCAGGGTCGGGTTTGGTGTTTGATGCGTCGCTATGGAATTCGAGCTGTCGCAATCCTCAGATTGTCCACCCACATCGACTGGTCCACAGGAGAGCCATCACCGATGTACGGCGCAATCATGAACTGGCTGAACTGCAGGGTAGGATGCGCACCCGTTCGATACAGAATGTCGTGACGATCGATGATGAGCGCTCCGTTGAACCAGTACTGCATCACACCGTTCGCCTGGCCAATCCCGTTCACGATCGTGTTCAACTGAAAATAGGCTTCTACGAAATTCCAGTTGTTCTTGTACCCCGCGCCCGGATTTGGCTGAAAAACGACTGGACCGGTGATCTGTTTGTCGTTGTACCAGTACGTTCCGGCGTTGTAGCACTCGGAGAACATGTTCGTCTCCGCCATGCCGTTGCATCCGCCGGTGGAACGGTTCTCGGTGACACCGACGAGATTGTGCGGCAGGGCGCCGTAAGTGTAGTTAACGGACTTGTTGTCCTGCACCGCCAGACGAGGCCTGCCGCCGTTCAGGTAGTTTTGCTCGACATAAACGTCGAGGAAACTCTGCGAGGGACCATCATAGTCCCCGTCCAGATTGCTCAGAGTGTAGAACTCGTGAGGATGATACGCCTTGGTCGATCCCACCCAATTCGTACTGTACTTCACGTAATAGCTGAGATAGAACGAGTTCGACGGCGTGAACTTGTGCCGCTGCGCACCGCCCGTCGTTGGAGTGCTGGCACCCGCCAGGAAGCGGTATTGAGCTGAAGAAACGCTCCCTGCAATGTGCTCCGTCGTGGACAACAGAACGCTTGTGTTGTCGTACCACCCGCGCGAAGACATGCTGGTGTTCTCGAAATCTTCCTGAAAGAGAAGCCCGGGAGGCGGTGGCGGCGGTGGTGCCTGTACGTTTTCCGTCGCGGTTCCGGTCTTCGTCTCACTGGTGGCCGTGATCGTGGTAGATCCCGCTCCGACCCCCGTGACCAAGCCGGTCGAACTGACCGAGGCAATGCCCGGGTTCGCACTAGCCCACGTAACCACACGTCCCGTGAGCACGTTGTTATTGGCATCCCGCGTGGTCGCTGAGAGTTGAACCGTAGCCCCGACGAGCAGGGCCGATGACGCCGGTGAAACCGATACACTCGCTACTGGAGCTGGTGCTGGTGCGCTGACAGTAATCGCCGCAGTGCCGGTTTTCGTCTCGCTCGTTGCCGTGATCGTCGCGCTACCTGCGGCGACGGCAGTGACAAGTCCTGATGTCGAGACCTTGCTGATGGCCGCGTTACTGGAGCTCCAGGTAATCGCTCGCCCGGTGACCACGTTGTTGCTTGAGTCGCGCGTGATGGCCGAGAGTTGAGCAGTAGCACCAATAAGGAGGCTCGACGATGCTGGTGAGACCGACACGGTTGCTACTGGAACGGGCGGCGGTCCCGAGGCTGTCGTTGTGGCTGAGACGATATTCGAAAGCAGTCCGTATACCGCGTTGAGGTTCATCGTTCCCCGGAACGCAACCAGTTGGAAGCCGTAATTCGTCGCTGGTGTGAGTCCAAGAACTGTGCAACTGAGCTGGCTTCCAATTGCCGTGCCGGCGACTGGTGTGGTGCAAGTCCCGTTTGTTGTGGACGTCGCCGAGCCCCATGCAATGGGGGCCACTGCGTAGCGCACATCATATTTGGCCGGTTGACCCGTACCGTCATTGACCTGCGTGAATGAAAGCGTGACGCTGGTACTACCCGTTACCGCCGCCTGGAGGTCTGTAACCGTACCTGGCTTGACCGCTGCCGTGACCGCACGAGCGTCCTGGCCCGTGGAGTCGTTCAACGCAATGCCAGTTGTTCCGGTGGTCCTGTCTGAACACGACAGGGTGCTGCAAAAGGCGAACACAGTCGCCGCCAAGACTAATAGTTTGCGGTTCATGATCGTACCCATGAATCGCACGACTGGCTTCAGTTGGGTCGGAAACACCCACACCGCGCGCTGCCTCGCTTACAACGCGAGGAACGCGGAGAGATGTATCACAACCGGCAACACCGTAGGGACGGCGCGCATCTATATACGTCAGGCGAAACGATCGAATCGCCATTATGAGTAGCGTTGGTTTTTCAATGAAGCAGCCGTGCCATGTAGCGCACGCATCGAACACCCAGAGCCATTATCGTGCCCCGATCGCGGAAACGACGATTATTAAGCTCAGGCGCGGGGGTGCGCCTTCTGATAAACCTGCTTTAACCGCTCGATACTCGTATGCGTGTAGATCTGGGTCGTCGAGATCGACGCGTGCCCGAGGAGCTCCTGCACCGCGCGAAGGTCAGCGCCGGCGTCGAGAAGGTGCGTAGCGAAGGTGTGGCGGAGCGAGTGGGTGGAAAGTCCCGAGTTCTCATCGATCTTGTCCAGAAATCCCTTCACCGCATTCTGGATCGCGCGCACGGAAATACGCCGGCCGCGATTGCTGAGGAAAAACGCGGTGCGATCCCCGGTCGTACCGATCGCCCGCAACAGCTCATCACGCTTCGACTCGTAGTTTCTGAGCGCGAGCTGCGCGTGATCGCCTATCGGGATGATCCTCTCCTTTCTCCCCTTCCCGCGCACCTTCACCTGCTGCGACATCAAGTCGATGTCCATCCGATTGATGCCGCGCAGCTCCGAGAGACGCATTCCTGTCGAGTAAAACAGCTCGAGAATCGCGGAGTTGCGCACATCGCCGAATCGGCCCTCCTGGGCCTTGAGACCGGCCGCCTGGAACAGGAGCTCGATCTGGCCGCGATCCAGATACCCGGGCAGATACTTGTCCTGCTTGGGCGTCGTGACACCACGCGCAGGGTTTGCCTCGACCTGCTCGTTGCGGTGCAGATACTTGTAGAAGCTCCGTACCGCGGAGAGGTTCCGGGCGATCGATCTCTTGTTCAGTTTCTTTCGCGTCAAATGCGCGAGAAAGCCGCGGATCGCCAGGCGATCGAGTCCCTGCCACGACCATTCGGCCGCGCCGAAGTAGCGACCGAGAAACGAGACGAACTCCTCGAGATCTCGCCGATACGCGATGAGTGTATTTGGCGAGACGTCGCGTTCCTTTTCGAGGTGCGTCAGAAACTCTTCCACTGCCTGTGGCTCGCTCATCTGCAGACGACGACGTCGGTCAGTGCGCGGGCGAGGAGCGCGGTCACGTACGAGCCAGGGCCGCGCCGTGAACATCGTGCGCGTCGATCCACGCCTGCATGTCAGCGAGCGAGCGCTCGGCAAATTTTTCACGCTTTCGCTTCTTGTCGCGGATTGGTTCCGGCAGCTCGTCGAGAAGACCGAAATTCGCGTTCATCGGCTGGAAGTGCTTCGGATCCGCCTCGTTCATATAACGGTAGAGCGCGCCCATCATCGTCGTCGGAGGAGGAATCACCGGATCGTCACCGGATAGAATTCTCGCCAGGTTGATCCCGGCGAGGAGCCCCGTAGCGGAGCTCTCCGTGTACCCCTCGACGCCAGTGATCTGACCCGCGAAAAGGGCGGCCGGCTCGTCGCGCGCCGACAGATGCGCACTCAGGGCCGCGGGCGAGTTGACGTACGAATTACGATGGATCGACCCATAACGGAGAAATTCCGCCTCGGCCAGACCGGGGATCATTCTGAGAACGCGTTGCTGCTCAGGAATCCGGAGCCGGGTCTGAAAGCCGACCAGATTCCACATGCGACCAGCTCGATCCTCCTGACGAAGCTGCACCACCGCGTGTGCCTCGCGACCCGTTCTGGGATCCCGAAGTCCCACCGGCTTGAGCGGGCCGAAACGCATTGTGTCGCGCCCGCGCTTCGCCATCACCTCGACCGGCATGCACCCCTCGAAGTACGGGACCTCGTCGAACTCGTGCCCGTGAAACTGGTCGGCGGTAATCAGAGCATCGAGAAATGTCTCGTACTCATCGCGAGACATCGGGCAGTTGAGATAAGCGCCGTCCTGGTCAGCGCCTTCCATCGTTTCTTTCCCGTAGCGCGAGCCACGAAAAACGACATTATCGTCAATTGACTCGCGTGCGATGATGGGCGCGATCGCATCGTAAAAAGCCAGCGCGCCGACGCCCAGCCGTTCCCGGATCGATGCCGCCAACCTGTCCGAAGTCAGCGGACCCGTCGCGATTACGCAGGGAGCTGTGATCGCCGTCACTTCCTCGCGGACGATGTCGATTCGCGCCTCGGACGTGATTCGCTCGGTCACGGTCGCCGAGAATACGTCGCGATCGACTGCGAGCGCGCTGCCGGCCGCGACGCGCGCGATATCAGCAGCCTCGAGGATAAGCGAGCCCAGCAGGCGCATCTCGGCCTTCAGCAGCCCGTGAGCGTTCGTTAGCTCCGTGCTCTTGAAGGTGTTCGAGCAAACCAGCTCCGCGAGTCGGTCGGTCTTGTGCGCCGGCGTCGTCGTGACCGGGCGCATCTCGTGGAGCGATACATCATGGCCCCGTCTGGCTAGCTGCCAGGCAGCTTCGGAGCCGGCAAGACCGCCCCCGACGACCGTAACTCGCGGCGTCACACCGCCACGGCTTCGGGCGTCGGTGCGACGTCCCACTCGTTAGCGCACTTGATGCAGCGCCTGTAGTCGCCGCGTGCTTTCGTGAACTTCGACTCGGCACCGATGTATCCGCATTCGGGGCACGTCTCGGCCACGGGCTTGTCCCACACAACGAAATCGCACTTGGGATAATTCGAGCACCCGTAGAAAGCCTTTCCGCGCTTCTTCGAGCGGCGCACGGCAATGTCTCCGCCGTCCTTCGGACACTTCACGCCCGTTGGCATCGAGCGCGTGCCCCGGCATTTCGGGAATGTGCTGCAGCCGAGGAATTCTCCCGACCGCCCATGACGAATCACCATTGGCGAGCCGCATTCGTGGCAAATCTCGTTCGTCGGCTGAGCCGGCTTGCGATCGCCGCGCAACGGTCGCGTGAACTTGCAATCCTTCGGATGGTTCTCGCAGGCCACGAACGGCCCGAAGAACCCACCGCGTGGAACCAGCTTCCCGCCGCAGGTGGGACATCTCTCGGTCTCGAGCATCGACAGATCGTGCGCTTCACCGATCAGCGACTCGATGTCCGCGCTCTTTACCGATTCGGCGAACGGCCCGTAGAAGTCCTTGAGCATTTTCCGCCAGTTCACATCGCCGTCCTCGATTTTGTCGAGGTCGGTTTCCATATGTGACGTGAACCGAACGTTGAACACGTCGGGAAAGCTCTTCACCATCACTCTCTCGACCTGTTCGCCGAGGAACGTGGGGAAAAACCGTCGCTGTTCGAGCATCGCGTACCGCCGATCCACGAGAGTCGAGACGATCGATGCGTAGGTCGATGGGCGACCGATGCCGAGCCGCTCGAGCTCCTTGACCAGGCTGGCCTCGGAGTATCGTGGCGGCGGTTCGGTGAAATGCTGCGATGGAGTGATCGCTTTCACCGGGATGTCTTCGCCCTTCTGGACGACGGGCAGTCCCTGCTCCTCCTCGAGCGCTTTCCCTTCCTCGGCCTCGCGCGATTCCTTATAGAGCCGCTGATACCCGTCGAACTTGACGACGCTGCCGGTCGCTCTGAACAGGAATCGATCGAAGTCGAAGTCGACGGTGGTCGTATCGAAGATGGCGGGCGTCATCTGCGACGCCATGAACCGCTGCCAGATCAACTCGTAAAGCTTGTACTGATCTTCCTTGAGGTGCTTGCGAATGTGCTCTGGACGGCGCGTCGGATCCGTCGGACGGACGGACTCGTGCGCGTCCTGCGCGTTCTTCGATTTGCTGTCGCTGTATAGGCGCGGCGCATCGGGCAGATACGGCGCGCCGTACATCATCTTGATGTACTCACGCGCCTGATCGGCGGCCGATGGCGCCACTCGGGTCGAGTCAGTGCGCATATAGGTGATTAGTCCTACCGCGCCCTCCTCGCCGATCTCGATTCCCTCGTAGAGATCCTGCGCCAGCCTCATCGTCCGCTTCGATCCGAAGCCGAGCTTCTTCGCCGCGTCCTGTTGCAGAGTGCTGGTGGTGAACGGCGCCGCCGGATTCTTTCTTCGCTCGCGCCGCTTGACCTCGGTGACCTGGAACGTCTTCCGCGATTTGAGCGCGTCGAGAATCACATTCGCTTCAGCTTCATTGCTGATTACCGGCTTCTTGCCGTCGAGGAGATGGAGCTTCGCGGTGAACTGCTGCCCGGCCTCTTCGAGGAGAGCTTCGACGGTCCAGTACTCTACCGGCTTGAACGCGCGGATCTCGCGCTCTCTTTCCACCAGCAACCGGAGTGCGACAGTCTGCACGCGTCCGGCCGAGATTCCTTTCTTGACGGTCTTCCAGAGGACCGGACTCGCCTTGTAGCCCACGAGACGGTCGAGGACGCGTCGCGCCTGCTGCGCGTCGACTTTCCGCTCGTCGATCTTCCCGGCGCTCGCGATCGCCAACACCACGGCGTCGCGGGTGATCTCGTGAAACAGGACACGCCTCATCGGCGCCCCATTCTTGGTTTTTATCGCCTGGGCAACATGCCACGCGATCGCTTCGCCCTCGCGGTCCGGATCGGTCGCGAGGAAAATCTCGCGCGAGTCTCTGGCCGCGCTCTTCAAGTCGGCGACGGTTTTCTCTTTTCCGGGGATCGTCACGTATTCCGGCTCGAAGCCGTTCTCGATGTCGATTCCCATTTTCTTCTCTGGCAGATCACGGACGTGACCGATCGTCGCGCGTACCTTGTACGCGCGCCCCAGATACTTTCCGATGGTCTTGGCCTTCGCCGGCGACTCGACGATCACGAGTGATGTCGAGCCCGGTTCGGATGGACCTTCGTCGTCGACGATCTTTGCCGTCGCCCCTTTTCTGGCGCGGGTCGGCTTGATCGCGACGCTCTTGGCGGAAAATTTCTTCGCGCTAACCGCCTTGGTCGCGCTCGCGCCAACGGTCTTGGTCGCGTCCGCGGCAACGGTGTTCGTCGCGCGCTTGGTAGCCGTTTTCGTTTTAGCTGTCTTGGCTTTCGCCATTTAATGCACCGTAGTGTTGTTGTCGCCGCTTCCGGACGAATCTTCCAGCCCAGTTCCTTCGAGTAGCCCGCGCAGATCGTCGAGAGCGATGCGCCCCTCGAACTGCATGAGCGCTCTTTCGATGATGTGCTCCAGCTCCAGGCCATTGATCGCGCCCGAGCCGTTGAGAGAGAGCAGATGACCCCAGGCTTCGGGGGCGAAGCGCCCCCGCTCGTGTGGGCCCATCACGCGGAATGTTGTCTGTGCAGGAATCCGTTCGTCCATTGGCGTTCGTTAGTTATTTAATGGTCGAGGCAAGCTCGACCACTTTCGCTATAAGTTGTTGCCTTGCAAGCCTTTCCGTATCGAGAACCGCGTCGGCTGTCTCGTACAGCACCCGCCGCTTCTGATACAGCTCCCGAAGTGCCACCACCGGGTCCCGACCGGCCAGGAGCGGCCGAGTCTCTACCCTGCGTAATCGGCGTGCGACTGCTTCGGGTGACGCTCTAAGGTATATGATACGCCCAGCCGAACGCAAAAGTTCGACTGATTTTGATTGAGTGATCCAACCCCCACCCGGAGAAAGCACCATTCCGCCAGTTGAGCTCAGCTCTTTGGTCAGATCGAATTCCAGCTCGCGAAAGTGCTCCTCCCCCTTCACGCGAAATATCTCGCGCACTTCCATTCCCGACCGTCGCTCGATTTCCTGGTCGAAATCGAGGAACGGCCTACCCAGCTTTCGAGCCACCTCTTTGCCGATCGTTGTCTTCCCTACTCCCGGGAGTCCGACGAGGATCAAATGAGGAAGCGAGGCTCTATCGTCCGTGTCTGTCACGTAAGCCAGCCACGTAATTCTCAAAATTGCGCCGCGTCTCCCCGAGCGAATCTCCGCCGAACTTCTCCAGGAAGGCCTGGGCGATGACGAACGCTGTCATGGCTTCGGCAATCACCCCCATCGCTGGAACGGCGGTGACATCACTTCGTTCCGCGACCGCTTGCGCGGGCTCGCGCGTCTTCATTTCGATTGTTCCGAGTGGGCGCATCAGCGTGCTGATCGGTTTCATCGACGCGCGCAGCACAATCTGCTCGCCGTTGGTGACGCCGCCTTCAAGCCCTCCGGCGCGATTGGTGCGCCTCCGTACGCGCCCAGCCCTCACGTTTCGCTCGTCGGAATCGATCTCGTCGTGAACATCGGAACCCTTTCTGCGGGCGGCTTCAACACCGAGCCCGATCTCGACGGCTTTGACGGCGGGTATCGACATTATCGCCGCGGCGAGTCTGCCATCGAGCTTTCTGTCCCACGATACATGCGATCCCAATCCGACCGGTACTCCGTCGCAGATCACCTCTGCGATTCCGCCCAGAGTGTTGCCATCGGCCTTGGCGGCGTCGATGCGGGCGACCATCTCCTTCTCCGCGGCCTCATCCAACGTGCGCAGCGGCGAGGCGTCAGCCGCGGCGTTCAGGTCCGCAGGCAGCTTGTCCGGCCGCTTCGCGTCGACCCCCCCAAGGTGGACCACGTGGCTACCCAAGGTAATGCCAAATTCGCGCAGAAAACGCCTGCAAACGGCCGCTGCGGCCACCCGGGCGGTCGTTTCGCGGGCTGAGGCACGTTCCAGCACGTCCCGGGCGTCGTCCCGATCGTACTTGAGCATCCCGGACAGATCCACGTGCCCGGGCCGCGGGCGAGTAACCGTCCGCTTTCGCTCGGGATCGCCCTCCCGCGGGGCGGGATCCATGATCTCCTGCCAGTTCTTCCAGTCGCGATTCTGAATCAGCATGGCGATTGGCGACCCTAGCGTCTCACCGTCGCGGACCCCCGACAAGAACTCCGCGTGGTCCGACTCGATCTTCATGCGCCTCCCGCGTCCGTAGCCCTGCTGTCTGCGCGCCAGCTGCGCATCGACGTCAGCGGTGACCAGGGGAAGCCCGGCCACCATCCCCTCGAGGATGGACACGAGCGCGGGACCGTGTGACTCGCCGGCAGTGGTGAATCGCAGCATGGGTCCAAAAAGAACGAGGAGGCGCTCTTGTGACAACCCCTAAAGCAAAGAGCCCGGCTTTTGGCCGGGCTCTTTGTCTGACGATGATCTGACCCTTACGGGCAGGTCGTGGTAAACGTGTTCGGAAGCGTGGCGATGACGATTCCTCGCGCGGTCGCTCCGACGAGCACCAACTGCCCGGTGGAGGCTCTGAAGGCCGCCGTGACGGGACCGACGATCGGGTCCTTGATCGGAATGGTTGCCACTCTCTGATAACAATGTGTGTCGTAGATCTCGATCAACGGCTCCGACGACGCGGCGAACGCGAGGCGGGTGTTGAGCGGGAACGAATTCGGTCCCGTGTTGAGCGGGTGGAAATCGAGTCCAGCATTGCTGACCGTCGTTTGGAGCACACCCTGCAGTCTGAGCGCCGGGTTGAGTATGTAAGTCGAGTCGGCACGCACCGCTGCAAGTGATCCGTCAAAGTTGATCGCCACGCCCTTTACTTCGGCGAAGGTATTGGCAATGAAGTCGGTGACATCAGAGGGTGGAGATACTCCGAGGTCGACGAATGGATATGCCGGGTCGGGCCCTCTCTGCGCATCGTACATCATCGTACGGCTGCCGAAGACGCTACCGCCCTCGCCGAACACGGCGCGGTGGAAGTCGCCCGATCCGCGAACGAATGTCGTGTCACGGAACGCGAGGCGGTCGATCGAAACCACCGTCGACAACCCGCTCACTGGATCCTTGTATGGAAGCAGCACGGTTTGATTGACGCCATTCGCGTCATACCTGATGATCTCGAGCGTGTCGCCGCGGGCGGCCGACTGGCCGATCGCCTGCTCGAAGAAGAAGTGCGACGTACCCTGGGTAAGATTCTCCCACCTCAGAGTTCCATTCCGAGCCGAGAACGGCGCTGACTGTCCTGCCGTCGGCGTGGTCGAGTAAGCCAACACTATGTCGGTGCAGGTACCGGCCGGAGCGATACACGTCGCGCCAAGGAACTGCGGACGATCGCTGAAGTCGTACTTCGTGCGAACCTGGATCGGCAGTCCGCTCGTTCCCGATGTGGTCGTGGTGATCGTGAAGACGATGATATTGGGCAGATCGTAGCGGAACACTTCGAGTCCGCTCGTGCCGGCATTCAGGTTGATATAGCTGATATTGGTGCCGCCTGAGTTTGCCACGAGTACCGTATCGCCCATTGCTCCGGTGCGATCGCGCGGCCAACCAGCCAGACCCCACGGACGCGAACCGACAATTACTGGAGCCTTGAAGGACGAGTCGCCGAGATTGAACACCTCGACCTGATTGCGATCGATGTTGCTGAGGTACAGGCGATCCTTGCCCGGGTGATAGATCGCGTCTGCGACCCGACCACCGAATGGCAGGAACCGGGTCACGCCTGCGACTACAGTGACAGTGTCGACCCTGTCCACGCCGCTGGCGAGCTTCGCGTAGGCACGGACACCGTTCGAATTCGTTGCGAAAACCTGTATGTAAGCCGTGGTCGGGAAATTCGTATACGGCAGCTTCATTGAGAACGTGTGCGGCTCGAACGTGAGCTGTCCACTCGACAGATAGGTCCCTGTGTCGTCGATCGGACCACCTGGCGTGCTTCTCACCTCGTAGCCCAGCGACGCGATGCCGCTCGGATCATCTGCTTCGACGTGTACGGTGTCGCCGACTTCGACGCGCCGGTTATGACCGCAGGCGTTGTCGAAGGCGGAATTGCCGACGCAGAACTGATTGACGACCGGCACCGAGTTGACCTGGGCCGCCGTCTGTATGGTGATCGTGATGCTCGGACCCGTTGCGCGCTGTCCGAGTGAATCTCTCAGGAACGGGATGATGGTCATTGTTCCGGCGGGTGCGGTTGCCGGGATCGCAATCGTGTCGACCATCGTTATCGAGTCGCGCAACGGGCTCGAGAACAGCACTGAGTCGTTGCGGACAACTGGACCAGTCGAATTCAAACCGAGCGAGAAGACCTTGAGCGGAGCCTTTCCACTCACCGTCACGACAATCGATTTTCCTATGACCGCGGAGCTGCCTGACGTCGGACTGATGACTCTCACTTCCGGCGGCGGAACGTTTCCAGTCGCCATTATGAGTGTGTCAACGCCGGAGGAGTTACCTGCGCCATCAATAGCCGTAGCGGTGATCGTCACCGGCGTTCCAGCCGGGACGGCACGGGACGCAATGAGCTTGAAGCCGAGCTGAATGTTCGTGACGGCGCTCGTAAAAGTGGTGTCGAAAACGCCGCCGACCGCACCGACTGCCTGAATGTGAATGGTCTTCAAGCCGAGGTTGTCGCTCGCCACGCTCGTGAAGGCAATGACGGTGTCAGCCTGACCGGGGATGGGCGCCAGCGCAATTTTCGGCGGAACGCGGTCCCGCTGTGGGTCGATCGACGTCGTGTCGTTGCACGCCGCGACCCCGAGAGAAATCGACGCTGCTACAGCGGCCATTACGAGACCGCGGCGCAAGCCGACAGACATATCTATGGACATTCGAGTCACCTTTAACGGGTGGCTGGTGGGATCGGATTCGACGAAGCGCCTGGTATCGGCGCGCCGTCGTCGATGATGTGTGGAGTGACGAGGATCAGTAGATCGCGCTTCTCATCGTCGGTGCGCGTTTCGCCGAACAGTCTGCCGATGATCGGCAGATCGACGAGGAGCGGAATTCCCGACTTGGACTGCGTGGTCTGCGTAACGGTCAGGCCGCCAATGACTGCGGTCTCGCCGTCGCCAACGAGGAGCTGCGTGTCGCCGGACTGTTTGCCGAAGATGAAGCCGACGTCGGACGATGCCAGCTGCGCATCCGAGTTCTCGGCGTGCAGCAGCAGCAGAATCTGACGGTTGTTCGTGATGTGCGGCGTAACGGTCAGAATGATACCTACCTGCTTCATCTGCACCGTGGCGCGAGGTGTTGCGTTCGGCGACGCGGCACCGCTCAGATTGGCGGTGTTCGCGTCGAGGACTCTGATCGGAATTTCCTGACCTACCTGAATCGATGCCTGACGATTGTCGAGCGTCACAATGCTCGGCTCGGCCTGTAGATCGGCGAGTCGAACTTCCTGAAGCGCGTCGAGGAAGCTGGTGAGCTGGAACTTGCCGAGCGCGGTCGAGAACACGACGCTGAGCGCCGGATTGACGACTCTGGCATTGGCATTCGCGATCGCCGACAGCGCATTGCCGCCGAGTAGAATTCTGTCGCCATTGAACGGCGTGCCGCCGCCAAGGGCGTCAGGTACTCCGTCGCCGTTCGTGTCGATCGGCTTCAGCGTCGCGGGATCCGGACGCTTTACCAGCTGACTGAAGAACTGATCGGTACCGGTTCCCAAATCGTAGGAAAGTCCGATGTCTTCGATATTCGTTCTGTTGACGAAGATGATCTTGGCCTTGATGCCGACTTGCGGCGTGCGAACGTCGAGGTTGCGCACGTACTGAAGGACGTCGGCGAGACGCGAGGCCGTTTCCGTGATGATAAGCGTGTTGGTGGTGCTATCTGCGGCGACGAGGCCGCGTGCTACGCAGGTTGGCTGGGCGTTGCTGACGACATTGCCGCTGCTTGGTACGTGGGGACAGTCTTTCTGAAGCAACGACTGAATGGTCTGAACAAGTGCCCCGGCGCGAGCATAGTTGATCGAGATGAGCTGCGTCTGAAGGGGCTCGGACGCCTGGCGATTCACGATGTTGGCGTAGCTGTCTACAGTGATGATGCCCGAGATCAGGTCTTCCGATGCGGCCAGACCCTGCCCGGAGAGAATCGCGCGCAGCGCAACATCCCACGGCTGATTCTTGACTTCAGCGGTCACCGTACCCTGGACGTCTTTCCCGACGACGATCGTCCGGCCCGCGAAGGCCGCGAACGATGCGATTACGTCTCTGATGTCGGTGTCCTGGAACGTGACCGTTATGGGCGCCTGCTGGGACTGCTGTACCTGCGAGAAGAGCGCGATCGGCTTCGCGTTGTACGTCGACGCGATTCTGGTTGGCACGGGCTCGGCCGCTTGCGGAGCCGGATCGTACTGCGGATCTGGCTGCGCTACGGACGATTCAACCTGGACGACAGCCTTCGCGGCCGTATTGAGACGCGATGACGTCGATGGCGTGCGCTGATTCGTTGCGTCGACACTGGCTACCGTAACTGGACGCGGCGCAGCCACCCTGGGCGACGCTGCGTAGTAGCTCCGCGGCTCGGTCGATGGCCACGCTGAATAGTCGGTGGTCTTGCCGCCGCTCACGGAGATACGGACTTCTCTATCGGTGCGCTTCACCTCATACGGGTGCTTCGCGTCCAGATCGATGACGACGCGAACGATATTCGGGCGGAACTGGGAGTAACGAACATTGGTGATACCGCCGCGCGACGCCCCGTCGTAGGTGCGTCGCGACATGTCGAGCGTGGCCCCCTTCAGATCGACGACCACCCGATAGGGCGACTCGAGCGTGAAGTCCTGCACATCGACGGCGGCGTTGATCCCGATCACCACTTCAGCCTTTCCCGATGAAGGGACTACGCTGAGTGAGTGAACGGTTACGGCCGACGAGGGCAGAAACAGGAGCGCCGCGGCTGGCAGCGCTTTGAGAAAACTCATTATCGGGACCTCAATTTGCTCGAATCGGGCGGCGCTATCGGCAGGAGCTCCTGGCGACTATAACCGAACTCTTCGATCGTGAAAATCACTGCCTTGGGCTGGATGGCCGCGACACGCATTCTGCCTATCGTCTGGCCAACTCTCACCTTGTACTGGTCTTTAGACGTTATGTCTCTCAAAACCGCAACAGAGTTCTGGCCGCGAGGGTCGTAGGCGACCCCAACCAGTTTCAGGTCTGCAAGCATGGGTTTGAGGTCGGACGTGGAAAGCAGCGACACGAATGGATCACGCCGGCCATCGCCCTCATAGGAGAAGACCTCCCGATTGATCAACACCTTGGGAGTAGTATCGGCCACGGGAACGGGAGTCGCTGCCACAGCCGGCCTCTTCGGGGCGGGAGCTGGCGGTGTCGACGCTTTGGACGCGACGGGCTTGACGGCCGTACCCGGGTTTGGTCGCGTCGCGACTTGCGCGCGCGCCTGGGCAGATGCGCCGTTGGCGAGCGCCAAGACGAGCACCACCGCGAAAGAAATGGAGCGCTTCATTATTGTTTCACCGTCGAGGGCGGAGCATATGGTACCGTACGCACGACATAGGTCTGGACCTGGAACTCGGTGTCGACGAGCGATTCGCCCTTCTTCAACCGAGCCTTCGTCTTGTCGGCGATTGGATGCAGCTTGATCGCCATGCTTACTGGCGCAATGATGCGGTTGAGCGAGCCGACGTTGCTCAGGAACTGACCAACGGGGTGATATCCCCCTGTGACGGCGAGCTTGTACCGATAGGTGTCGAACTGTTCTCCCGGCAGGACTGGCATCGGTTCCACCGTCGCGAGATCGAGTCCGACGCGGCGAGCGGCGGTCGAGATGTCCTCGAGCAGTGCGGGGACTTCGTTGCTTCTCGGAACCAGCTGACGCATCACCTTCAGGCTTTGCTCGTACTCGGCCGATTGCGCGCGAAGCTTCTGCAAGCTCCCCGTGGAGATATCGGCCTTTGCCTGCTGATTCTTCTTCTCGAGCGAGTCGACGTGGGCCTGAGTAACGGCCAGCTCCGCCGCTTTCGGCTTGTACAGGAAGTACCAGTACAGGCCCAGGAGCAAGACGGCGGCGATTCCAATTCCGCCCCACATCTGCTCGCGCTTGGTCATGTTAGCGCCGATTGCCATGTTAATGCACCGCCGAGACTACGAGTGGAACGGTTTTGATCGCGAAGGCTGGAGGGGATTGAGTCTCCGCTTCGAGAGTGAACTCCGTGACTTCCTTGCCTTCGGCTTGAACCAGATCCGACCGACTCAGCTGAACGTTCTGAATGAACGGCGACGCCTCGAGCGACTTCATGAATCGAGTCAGCGCCTGAATGTCCACTGTGTGGCCGACGATCTTGAACTTCAGCTCCTTGGCCGCGGCCAGAAGCGAATCGGATCTCGCCTTGACGGCGCGGTTCCTTTCGGTTGCTCTCTTTTGCGGCGATTGTGTGCTGTCGACGACAGTCACTTTCTTGGTGGTGTCAGCGGCAGCTACGCTTTTTGGCGCGCTGGTCTGGGTGATCTCGGTCAGCCACGTGTACTGCGGCAGCGCAGTGCTGATCTCGTACATGAGGTGCGACCAGAGATAACGGGAATCGTCGATCGATTTGATGATCGCGATCTGCTGATACAGTGAATCGCGCGACGCTTCCGCCTTTGCCTTCGCCGATAGCACGGCGCCGAACTGCGCCGAGTCGTTGACGGCCTTGGTTTCCCTTGCTTCCAGTCCACTGGCCTTGGCGGCCTGGTGGACGAACATGAGGATGATGAGCGCGCCGCTTACACCTGCCGCGGCGATTGCGCCCAGCATGTATTTGTCGGTGATCTTGGCCGCGAGTGACGCGAACATCTCGGAGGGACGGATTTCGAACTTCAGCCCCTTCGCCGATTGTGCGCGACGCTTTTTCTTGCCATCCCCGGGAAGGAGATTGATCTCGATCATGTTGTCAGGTCTCCGGGTCAGTTCTTACGAAGGGCAAGGCCGATCGCCAGCATCAACAGCGGCGCGACCTCGTCCGTCACTAGCGAGTCCAGCGCGCCATCCCTCACCGACATTGTCGTGAGCGGGTTCGCGAGCTCAACCGGCTTCTTGAGACGTTGCCCAAGTGATTCAGTCAGGCCTGGCGTCCGTGACCCGCCACCGCAGGTGTAGACGGCCTTCATCTGTCCGTCTCCCTTCAGCGACGTCGACAGGAACGCGATCGCGCGCTCCAGGCCGGTCGCGATTTCCTCGGTCCGCTGAAGAACCACGGAATCGAGTTGCGGGGATCGGTCGTACCCTCTTATCAAAGCTTCCGCGTCAGCCGCGGAAAGGCCGTGTTCGCGTTGCAGATCTTCGCGAATTCGGCGAGTACCTATAGGAAGATCGCGGGTGAGAATCGGCACGCCATCGTCCAGAATGTTGATGTTGGTGACCTCGTGCCCAATGTTCACGAGTCCGACTGCGCCGGTCATGGCGTTCGGATAATTGAGCTCGAAGGCGTTGTGGAGCGCGAAGGCATCCACGTCCATGGAGCTGGGCGTTATGCCGGCTTCGGCGAGAATCCGGAGCTTGGCTTCCACCAGGTCTCGCTTGGCCGCGACGAGGAGAACGCTCATCTCGTCTCGCCCGTCGCCGTCCTCGTCGAGAATCTGGAAATCGAGCTCGACCGAATCGACGTCGGGAACGTGTTGCTCAGCTTCCCACCGCATCAGCTCGCGGGCCTGCGCTTCCTTGACCCTTTCGGTCTTGATGCGCTTGATGATGACATCGCGGCCGCCGACTGCGGCCACGACTGCCTTGGTGTTTGCGTCTACCGATTCAATGGTCGTTCGGATCACATCGGAAACGAGATGCGGATCCATCACTTCGCCTTCCACGATGGCATCATCTGGAAGAGGAGTGATAGCAACCCTGATCAGTTCTGGTGTCGACTTCGAGTGATCGACGACGGCGACCTTCACTAGGCCGGATCCGATATCGAGCCCTACGGTAGTCTTCTTACGGCCAAACAGCCCCATCGCGGACCTTGGTGAATGAAAAAAAGCGGGCATTTCCAGGGGTCCGCGCGACTTCGTTACCTTCTTGAAGCGTGCGGTCCCAAAGACCCTGTTCGCCTGCACTTGCATCGAGACCAACCGGCGGGCACTGCTGCCTTCACGGTCGTAATCAGGCGTTCGAACTAAGACACGATTCAATTGGCGGGAAAGTAACGACGGGCCTCTCTCGGCTCAGAAGAGCTCGGACCACCACCGTTCTGAAATTCGGTCGATAATTATCGAATGATCCGGGGCCGTGACCGCCCTCACGACGACTCCAATCCGTCGCGATGCCCTCGCCTCGACGGGCGATCCGCCCGCATCCGCAACAATCCAGTAGAGCGCCGAGTCGAGGCGTGTTACATAGACGATGACAGGCACTTCCAGGTCTCTGATCGGAATTGTTTTTGTCCCTGCGAGACCGATGACAGCAGTCGTGTCCGGACGAAACGTCGCAATCGTCATCTCGATGGCCGATT
>Ga0193727_1000142_pt1 | contig 24102 bp, 20 predicted proteins | sample H2c2metaG_FD_143051 | JGI IMG/M metagenome (GOLD analysis project Ga0193727, IMG submission 143051) | Soil microbial communities from a riparian zone of the East river system, Colorado, United States - H2c2 | ecosystem: Environmental > Terrestrial > Soil > Riparian zone | place: USA: East River...
GGAGTGGATCTAAACGTCGTCGCAAATGACGCGCGCCCGATGGCTCTGCGCACTGTCCTCTCGAACTCGTTCGGATTTGGTGGGGCGAACGCATCGATTGTGATCCAAAAGTTCGAGGCATGAGTCTGGCCATCGCCGGCATGGGCTGGGTTACACCTCTCGGAAACGGCGTTGATCCGGTATGGAAGCAGTTGCTTCAGGGATACGAGGCGACCGCAACAAAAATCTCGGAACAGTTTGGCGATCGATCCTATAACGCCTTCCGAGTACCTGAATCCACGCTGACCGCTTTGGCGCCGCACCCGCGTCTCCGCCGTGCCAGCGTGATTTCGCGTTTTGCCGCGTCCGCCGGTTTGGAGGCATTGCAAACGGCCGGAGTGAAGGTCGATTCGCAGAGTGCGGAACGAATCGCTCTTGTTTTCGCGATCTCAAACGGGGGGGTTATTTACACGAAGCGCTTTTACCGCGATATCGTTGAAGCCGGTGCGCAATCAGCCAGTCCGCTTCTCTTTCCGGAAACAGTCTTCAATGCCCCAGCGAGCCATCTCGCGGCGATTCTCGGCATTACCGGCACCACCTACACTCTGGTGGGTGATAGCGCGGTGGGTCTCCTGGCGATAAAAATGGCGGACGACCTGATGGCAAATGAAGCGCTTGACTATTGCCTGGTCGTCGGAGCAGAAGAAGCCGATTGGCTATTGTGCGACGCATATCGGCGATGGCGGCTGCTTCGGTTGACGCCTCCGATAGAGCCATTCAACGAGAAAAAGCGGGGAATGATCTTGAGCGAAGGAGCGGGAGCGGTCCTGCTGGCACGAGATGGCCCGGTAGTAATCGAATGCACTCATCCTGGCATGTGTTACCAGAGACGGTCAGAAGCGGAGGAAGTATTGAAGCGAATCCTGTACGATCTCGGTCAAATGGAAATCGATTTCGTCATCTCGAGCGCTAACGGCACGTTTATTGATCGGGCAGAGTGCGAGGCGCTAAGGCAGACTATCCCGGGTGCATTCGTTTACACGGCCAAGCCAGCGCTGGGCGAAAGCGTTGGCGCCGCGGGACTGTGGCAGGTTATCCTGGGCACGCAGGCTTTGCACAGCGGGGAACTTCCGCCATTGCTTCATGCAGGGGCGACGATTCCGCTACGGACTTCGGCCTCGCGCATGCCCGTGGCAGGTGCGCAACGCGCAATTGTTTTGAGCTGTGGCGTCAATCAGCAAGTAGCAGGTTTGCGACTCCGAAGGAGTTCGCAGGCCCCAATTATTTCGGAGTTGTCGATCCAATGATTGGCAGGACAATCCTTCACACTTGCCGGCGCTCCAGCCATCAGCGTGGAGTGCTTTTGGCTTTGCAGGAGGCTTTTGATACAGTACTTTTGGCGTCCGTCATGCGAAAGCCGGTTTTGCTGCTCGCCACTCTCCTCGCGAGCGCCGGTTTGACTAAAGGACAGATCAAGACACCGGAAAATGCTCCGATTGAGATCACTTCCACCGGGGGAACGACATATGAAAACGGACTGGCAACGGCGCGTGAAAATGTCGCCATTCGTGTAGGTGACACAGATATTTACGCCGATTACGCACAGTACAATTCCAGCACGCACGAGGTGGAACTGAGAGGTCACGTACGAATCTATCGTGATGCGAGCTTCTATATCGCCGATAGCGGTGTTTTTAACACCGAGACAAATAGGATTCGGGCGACAAATATGCGAACAGCGTCGCAGCCGTATTTCTTGAGTGGCGAAAATGTGACCGAAATTGCCGAGCAGGGCTATCTCGTAAAGAACGGAACTTTTACGACGCACGACACGCCGAAGGCCGATTTTCATCTTCGGGCGAGAACGATTCGTGTTTACGAGAAAGATCGGGTGATTTTCCAGAACGTCACGGCGTACGTGGGAAAGGTCCCGATCTTTTGGTTCCCGTACTTGTACCAATCGCTCGATCAAGCATTCAGTTTTACGATCGCACCAGCCTTCTACAGCACCTGGGGGCCATCGCTTCTTACTCAGGTGAGCTTCCCGATCACAGAGAATATCCAGGGGCGGGTTCGGCTCGATTACCGCGGGCGTCGCGGGCTGGCCGTCGGGTTTGATTCCAGCATCGAATATGGGAAGGACAACGAAAGCTGGGCGAAACTCAAAACCTATTACCTGCAGGATCAAAATCCGCAGCTGAATCAAACGGCCTTGCGGCGAAAAGATGTTCCCACCGGACGGTATCGGCTCAGCCTGGAAGACCGGACGAATTTTACCGAAAGCATCTACGGCATCGCTAACCTCACCAAACTTAGCGATCAGTTCGTGATGCAGGATTTCTACCAGGGGGAATTTCGCATCAATCCCGTTCCTGACAATGTGGTTGCGCTGACGAAGACGGATCCAATTTACACCCTCACCGGGATTGCGCGTTTTCAGGCGAACGAGTTTTTTGAGCAAACGGAGCGTTTGCCAGAAGTTGTATTGGACATCAAGCGTCATGCCCTTTTTGGGGGACCGATTTTCTACGAAGGCGAAACGGGCTTTGCTGAGTTGCGGCGACAATTCCCTAAGGACTCGGGTTTTCAGAATTATGGCAGCACCCGATTCGATACGTTCCATCAGCTTCTTTATCCGAACACGTATTTCGGCTGGCTTTCCGTCGTGCCGCGCGTTGGGTTTCGCGGCACGTACTATGGCGAGACACGTGATCTTGGGACGACAATCTTCACCCCAAACCCCAATCCGCTGGTGCCTGACTTTCTTTTACCTAACCCGACGCTTGCTAATCCCATCGACTTTGGTGGAGACACGTTTCGCACGGTTTTCAATGCGGGGGCAGAGGCCTCTTTCAAGATCTCGCGCACGTGGGAGAATGTGCAAAGTCGCGCGGTTGGCCTGGACGGGCTTCTCCATGTTATCCAGCCGTTCACAAACTTTTCGTATGCCTCGGAAAACGGCCCGAACCCCATCTCTATCTTGCAGTTCGACCGATTCGAACCGTCCACCCAACTGCGAGCGATCGATTTCCCACAGTTCACCCCCATCGATTCAATCGCCAGTTGGACAGTCTGGCGACTCGGGGTTCGCAACAAACTGGAAACGCGACGCGACGACCGGACCATAACCTGGTTTGAACTCGATACGTTCTTCGACGTGAACTTCGATAATCCATACAATCGCACGGACTACTCAAATCTTTTTAACAAAATCGTCTTTACCCCGCTGCCGTGGATGTCGTTTCGGCTCGACTCTCAAGTGCCGGCTTTTGCCAAGGGTTTTACGGAAATCAATACATACGCGACAGTTCAACCGATAGCCAATCTGCAAGTGAATTTTGGGCATCGCTATTTGAACGACAATCCCTTCTTTCTCAATAGCAGCTTATTTGTTTTCGGTGGATATTATCGTTTCGATGACAACTGGGGATTCGGTGTCCAGGAGCAATACGAAGCATCCACTGGGATTCTTGAGCAGCAGCGGTATGCGCTTTATCGCGATCTGACGAGCTGGGTGGCCTCGGTCGGGGGAGTAATACGCGATAACAAAGGGGTCATGGATTACGGGGTCATATTTACCGTAACGCTCAAAGCGTTCCCGAAATTTGGATTCGATTTGAACGTCGATCCCACCTCTGAGGGAGAAGAATGAACGAAAGCGCGCAAATCATGTTAAGCTTACTGAGTGCGTTGCGTCACTTGTGCTGCGACTGAGTTGCTGTGGCCTTTCCTCGCTTATGGATCTTGCAATCATCGGCTCGGGGTACGTTGGTCTTGTCACCGGCGCATGTTTCGCCGATGTCGGTCACAATGTGATTTGCGTCGATAACGACGCCCAGAAGATCAAACTTTTGCAAGCCGGCAGAGTCCCGATATATGAACCCGGACTTGAAGAAGTCATTCATCGCAATGTCTCAGCGCAGCGATTGCGTTTCACAGGCAGCATTCAGGACGGCGTGGACAACTCACAAATCATTTTTATCGCCGTTCCCACTCCCCAGCAGGCAAACGGCGATGTCGATCTGAGTTTTCTCGAGAAAGTCGCGCGCGAAATCGCGGGCGTGCTGGCCGATTATCGGGTAATTGTAGACAAGAGCACGGTGCCGGTAAAAACGGGCGAAAAAGTGGCTGAATCGATCAAGAGATATAACCGCCACGGCGCAAATTTCGATGTCGTCAGCAATCCCGAATTTTTGCGCGAAGGTTGTGCCGTTGCCGACCTAATGCATCCGGATCGCATCGTCATTGGAGCGCAAAGCGAGCACGCTATCGACCTGATGAAGAAGCTGTACGAACCATTCATGGCGCCGATCCTCGTTACCGATATAAACAGCGCTGAGCTCATCAAACATTGCGCAAACTCATTTCTCGCCCTGAAAATTTCATACATCAACGCGGTCTCGGCGATTTGCGAAGCGAGCGGCGCCGATGTGGAGAAAGTTGCGGATGGGATCGGGATGGACCACCGCATTGGCCGCGATTTTCTGAATGCCGGGATTGGATACGGCGGTTCATGTTTTCCCAAAGACATTGCCGCGTTTATCACCATCAGCGAACGGCTTGGCGTCCCTTTCGATTTGCTCAAGGAAGTGCAACGAATTAATACGGCGCAAAAAGAGCGTTTTCTGAAGACCATTCGAGAAACGCTGTGGGTTTTGCGAGAAAAGCGAATTGCAGTCTGGGGACTCACCTTCAAGCCCGATACAGACGATCTTCGTTCGTCCGTCGCGATAGCCTTGGTCGCAGACTTGCTGCGCGAAGGAGCGCATGTGGTCGCTTATGATCCGAAAGGAATGGAAAAGGCCCGGACCGAAAAAACGATCGCCGCCGCCGAATTTGCTCCGTCCGCTCTCGACGCGGTGAATAATGCCGAAGCGCTCATCCTCGCCACCGAATGGAACGAATTTGCCAATGTCGATCTGGCTGTGGTGAAGGAAAAAATGAGGACGCCAATTGTATTTGACGGGCGAAACCTGTTGGATCCCGAAACGATGAGACACCTGGGCTTTCATTACCATTCGATTGGGCGGGCCAACGTGAAGCCGGGATAAACTTTTTGGGGATTTATGGCGCAGCCCTCTGCTCGCCGAATTGCACTGTCGGCGCTGCGTAGATGGCGGGAAGAAAGGCGCTTTGCCGATTCCATCATCTCGGGATTTCTTGCCAAGGCAGAGCTTACTTATTCAGACCGCGCGTTTGCTCTCGAACTCTTTTATGGCGTCCTGCGCAATTTAACATTGCTAGATTTTTGGATCCTCCGCCTGCGCTCTTCTCAGGTCGAGGCGGGCGTTCGTGATGTCTTGCGACTTGGCTTGTATCAACTTTTCTTCCTCGACACAGCTCAACATGCGGCGGTCTACGAAACCGTGGAACTCGCGTCCAAGCGACAGCGAGCAGTAACCAATGCCATGCTGCGCGCCGCTGCACGCGACAGCGGGCCGAATTGCTCGACCGCGTCGATGCGCAGCCCTTATCCGTTCGAACTTCGCATCCGCAGTGGCTGATCGCACGGTGGCAGCAGCATTTCGGCGCCAAAAACGCGGACGAATTATGCCGATGGAATAATCTCCCGCCACCAATTTATGGCCGAATCAATCGGCTAAAAATCAATTGCGAAAAGTTTCTTCAGCTCTATCCGGAGCCGAGGCCGGTGGTGCACAATTCTGACTTTGTAGAGTTTGACACGTTGCCGGCGAATGCTCTCAACCGGGGCCATTGCTACATTCAAGATCCGAGCACGGTGATCGCCTGCCAGCTTCTTGATCCCAAACCCACAGAAAAAATCCTCGATGCCTGCGCTGCGCCCGGTGGAAAAACCGGCTACATCGCGCTGCTCATGAAAAATAAGGGAACGATCGTAGCATGCGATCGCGATGGAGAGCGGCTCTCGATCTTGAAAGACAATATGGATCGACTCGGTGTCGAGATTGTTCAGAGCTTGCGTCATGATTGGACAGGTGGTCGCACCCCGGAAGAAATCGCGTCCGTCGCGCCATTCGATCGAATTCTGGTTGACGCGCCGTGCAGCAACACCGGAGTGATGCGACGCCGGGTGGATGTGCGATGGCGAGTCCGGCCCGGAGATTTGACCCGAATGCCAGACGGGCAGTTTGAGATCACGCGCTCCGCGATCAGCTTGTTAAAACCGGGCGGCGTTCTTGTTTACAACACATGCAGTCTCGAGAAGGAAGAAAATGAGCGGCTGGTTGCGCGCGTGTTAGACCAGTTTCCACAAATGCGACTTACACACCAGGAGTTTTGCCTGCCGTTTCGAGATCATTTCGACGGCGCTTTTGCCGCGCGTCTCGTCAATCCGGGATAGCCGGGTGCCAATAAAGAAGCTCAGTTGCATCTCGCCGGGCCAATGGAATCATAAGCCTCTTATGCACGATATTCGGTTCGACAATCTGGCGAAACTTCTTGTGGAATATTCCATCCGGCTCAAACGAAACGAAAACGTGTTGATCGAAGTATTCGACGTACCGGATGAAGTGACGATCGCACTCATCCGAGCGGCGCGGAAGGCGGGGGGCGTTCCTTTTGTGCAGACTTATCATCCCCGAGTGAACCGGGCGCTTGCACTCGAAGCCTCCGATCAGCAGCTCAATCTTTTGGCGAGCCATGAACTGGCACGAATGAAAAAAATGGACGCATACATCGCCGTCCGCGGCAGCAACAACATCACGGAATTATCCGATGTGCCGGCGGAGAAAATGAAATTGCTCACTAGGAAAATGCGCCCGGTGCAGGACCAGCGAGTAAAAAAAACCAAATGGGTCGTGTTACGGTGGCCGACGCCATCGATGGCACAACTTGCCGGAATGAGCACGGAGGCCTTCGAAGACTTTTACTTTGATGTTTGCACACTCGATTATCGCAAGCTGCAGCCCGGCATGAAGGCGCTCAAGCGGTTGATGGAAAAGACTGATCGCGTCGAAATCAAAGGACCCGGCACCGATCTGCGTTTTAGTATCAAGGGAATTCCGGCGGTGATCTGCGGTGGCGATCGTAATATTCCGGATGGCGAAGTTTTTAGCTGCCCGGTGAAAGATTCGGTCCAAGGTTACGTGACGTTCAACGCTCCAAGCATTTATCAAGGGATCGGTTTCGATGGCATCCGTCTCGAGTTCAAGGACGGAAAGATCGTCGATGCGACAAGCAACGAAACGAGGAAGCTAAACAAGATCCTCGACTCAGATCCAGGGGCGCGTTACATAGGCGAATTTTCGCTCGGGTTTAATCCCCGCGTTTTACAACCGATGCGAGACATATTGTTCGACGAGAAAATCGCCGGATCGTTTCATTTTACTCCGGGGCAAGCTTATGAAGAAGCAGACAACGGGAATCGCAGTCAGGTTCACTGGGATATGGTAAGCATCCAGCGCCGAGAATACGGTGGCGGGGAAATCTATTTCGACGGCAAATTGATCCGTCGCGACGGAAAGTTTTTACCGCAGCTGCTGCAATCACTCAATCGCGGCCGTTTCGTCAACCGGCGCTGACGCTTCAGACAGCGGTCCCTGGGCCAAAAGGCACCGAGGTCAAGCGCCGAACGCTTTGGGGTCGCTCTTACGATTGTTGCGGCGTGGTGCTAACGGCATCGAGCTTCAGTATCTCGCTATCGCCGCTGCCGGTAAGTCGGTCATTCGCAATATCAAAGAGACGTCCTTCTTCGATGGCGCTCGGATCGGCGCCAGCCAAGTGCACGGAAACGTGTTTGGAAGTCGAATTGAGAACGACCGCCGTTATTTCAAAGCGCGATGAAAATTCCACCTTTGCCATTTGGAAGTCTGCGGTAACCTGCACACGGGCCTGTCCTTGCTCCGACGGAGCAAGCTGGACGACGCTGGGACCCTCTGAACTCAAAACCGGCTGCAAGGCTGCAGCCTCGAATGAAGGCGAAGCGATGGCGACTGGTTGCTGCCGCTGATGCTGCGATTTGATAAGCCGGACTGTTCCGAGACCAGAGTCTGCAGACTGAATTTCCACGATTTCGAATGCCACCTGCGGATGCATCTCGTGTTGCGGATGTTGCGACTGGGTAAGGCGCATCGTCACGATTTTTGACGCGGGCCGGACGTGCAAGGCACGCACCTTGAAAGTCGGCGTCAGTTGTACGGAGATGATCTCGAAGGAGAAAGTGAGCTGCACGGGTGTGTGCGCGGCAGGAACAGGGCGCGGGGTGTCCACGGCTGGCACTTCGGTCGGTTCGGCTTGTTCAGGCATGATTAGAGGTGTAGTTGTTCGCGAAGATACAGGTTCGTTCGAAATAGCATTTGGAGAATAAACTGGGACCATGGTGACCGGTGCAACTGCGGAAGGCTCCATCGCGGGAATCGGCATTTGGTGCGGAATCGGCTGGTCTTCGTCGATCGCTTCGACCTCAGGTTCTCCTACTGGCTCAACAGCGGATGTTGCGCCCACCTCAGCCACTGCAGGCATTTCACCGAGCGGTTCTGCTGGCTCTGCCATCTGCGGAATCGGTTGGCCTTGGTCGATCGCTTCGACCTCAGGTTCTCCTACTGGCTCAATGACGTGTGTCACAGCCCCCTCAACGATCACGGGGATTTGATTCGCCTTTGGCGCTTGCGGGATACTGGGACATGAAATTTCGGGAGTTTCTGCGACAACTGAACCGGCTGGGGCCCCAAGGACCGGCCTGGCCATTGGCAGTGCCCGGCGATCTGCTTCTGCGTTTTGATAAGCCGGGGCTTGTGAGGCTATGCCTCTCAATTCCGCCAAACCATCAAACGCACTACGGGATTGTGCTAAAGGCAAGGCCGTCTGACGCAGCGAAGGTTTCGACGCTGTTAACCTTAGCGAAACCTGACGGGGTCCGCCAAAAAAGCCGTTGTCTGACGCCACTTTCTTTTCTGCCCAAGCAAAGCCACGTTTAGGCGACGACGCTATCGAATCCGACGCCGAGTAGCCCGCGACATTGAATGCGTAACGACGGCGCAGACCTGGTACAATCACCCAAGCCACCACAAAGACCCCGGCTAACAGCAATCCGCCGAAAAGCCAGGTTTGGCCACTTGCGCCGGAAATTCCGGGCTGCGAAATGGGTGCGCCGAGCGTTGTCGGGACAACGGGTGCCGCGGACGGTTTTGTTTCGCCAGCGGGCAACTGTTCATTTTGTCCGACGACGGGAGCAGCTGCGGCCATCGCCGCCTCAGCGGGCGAAGCCGTAGCCGTTATCGATCCCACAGAAGACGATCCGGAAACCGCAGCCGCGGGCGCTTCCTCTTTTCGAGCGCCTGTTTCCGCCGCAGCCGGCTTTGCCGCCGTTTCTCCTACACTTGTGGTTTGCGTGCCTGTTTCAGGGGGATTTGTCACAAGGGCCGAAGTAGCAGAAGATTCGCTCTTCGACTTCTCCGCCTGTTTGTTTGCGGCAACAAGGGCGTCGGGAATAGGACTCGGCTCCACTGCCGGGCTCCCCTCCGCCTGCGCGGCAATGGCACTTCCTGTATCCAAGGCAGGCTCCGGCGCTGCCGCGGCTTCTGGGCTTTGCATCCAGCCAACGTCATAAAAAGCGTCGGCAAAAACGCTGTTGAGCGCTGGCGAATAAATCTTTGTCGCTGAGGCGGTCCAGTCAGCGGCTTTCTCCGGATTGCTATGCTTAAATTCCCATGCCGCCTGGGCATAATAGAGAGCGGGCGTGTCTCCTGTAAACTGGAACTGTTCCATCATCGCCTGTGCGCGGCTCTCTTTTCCTTCGAGCAAGAGCGTCATGTAAATTTTAAATTTCATGAGCTCCGCTGCCTGATTCTTATCGCCTCCTGGAGTTCGCTCCAACAGCGCTTCGAAACGTTCCCGCGCCTTGGCGTAGTCTTTCTTCTTAAATGGAACTTGTGCGAGATTGTACTGCGCCTCGCGGAATTTCGGATCCAGCTTGGCTGCTTTCTTGAAGGCGGCTTCGGCTTCATCAAACTGCTTCTGCTCCATCAGAATTTCGCCACGCAAATTCAGAGTCGCCGGTTGATTGGGCTGTGCCTGATCAGCTTCGTCGACTAATTTACGGGCCGAGGTGAAATCGCGCTGCCGCAGCGCCTGCTGAGCCTGCTCGAATTTTGAACGCGCTAGAGCCTTCCCTTTTTCCGCACGCTCGACCGCCGTCGTTAGCGGCAACGAGGCACGCGCCTCACCGGCTGGTCTTTCCAGCCACCCGACTTCATATAGTGATTCGGAGAAAAGTTTGTTCAGTTGCGGCGAAAAATTCTTCTCCGCTACCTTCATCCAATCTTTTGCTTCTTTTTGGTTCTTGTGTTGGAGCGCGACGGCCGCCTTTACGTAGTCAACTGCCGGCGTATCGCGCGAGAGCTCCAACTTGGCCAGAATGGAATCGACCATGTTTTCTTTTCCCTCGAGCAGATAAGTCAGAAGAATCTTGTATTGAATAAGCTGCGAGGCTTCGCTTGCCAGATCGGATTCACTGCTCGAAAGAAGCTCCTCAAAACGACTCCGCGCCGCCGCCCAATCTTTTTTCAGAAACGGAATCTCCGCCAGGTTGAAGCGCGCATTCCAAAACTTCGGGTCAATCCGGGCCGCCTCGAGCAACGCTGCTTCGGCCTTGTCGTAGATGCCCTGCCGCATCAGGATGACGCCTCGCAAATTCTTCGACGCGGCCAGATCAGGTTGGCGAGCATCGATTGCGTCGAGCTCCTTTAACGCTTGCGGAAAATTGTTCGCATCGAACTCACGGAACGCTTTGCCGTACATTTCCTCGAGTTCCGATTTGGTCGGAGCGACATTTTCCCCTGCCAAAGACCCAAGCGCCAGCGCTGCGACCGCAGCGATCATCCAGATTCTCATGAAGTATGGATTGAAGCTTCGATCACCGCTCCTGACAAGTGGAAAGTTGCGCTCCACGCAGTAATGTTCGGCCTGATTCGGAAAAATTGCCAACGGCATCAACTCGATAGCCACGCTGTCGCAACCCCCAAATCATTAATTCAAATTCGCCACGATACGCAATCCCTCCAATGTCAGATGTGGTTGAATGGCGCCGATCTCCGGCAACTGTCGGGCGATTAGCCGGGCGTAGCCGCCTGTTGCCACAACATAGAGCTTTTTGCGCGGAAACTGCTCTGCTTTGATCCGCGCCAGGATTTCACGCACCAGTCCGCGATAACCAATTACGGCACCGGACCGCATCGCCTCGATTGTCGATTTACCAATTGCGCATCGCGGCTCTTTCAAAGAGATCTTCGGCAAGAGGGCCGTTCGCTGATAAAGAAAATTGGTCATTGCTTCGAGCCCGGGTGCAATCACGCCACCGATGTACTTCCGGCTACCGGAAATGATATCGAAGGTCACTGCAGTCCCGAAATCCACCACGATAGCGGGAAATCCGTAAAGCTCTGTAACTGCCACGGCATTCGCCAACCGGTCCGCTCCGATTGATTTCGGTTTCGGATAATCAATGCCCATACCCAGTTTCAATGTCGAATCCAGCCAGAGCACCTCGACCTTTCTCGCGGCTTTCAAAATCGCGGGATTTTTTTTCGGCACCACTGACGAAACGACGACTTTCCTGACCTTTTGCCTTCTCAAAAATCCCGTAACCACGCCGCTGGAAAGCTTGGTCGTCGCGATCCGCACGGGAGTCGAAAGGCGTGTTATCGACGCGAATGCCAGCTTCGTGTACGAATTGCTGATATCGACCAATAAGTAATCGGTCATTCGTTCTAGGGGCAGCCCCCGGAAGGATTCGAGGCTGCGATTTTTGCCCGGGCCAATCATACGGGGAGTCCGCATGTCATGCACGGGCTACATGGAACGCTTCCCTCAGTCAAGTCGGCGAGTCCGCGAGTCGGACGGATTCGTCCCGTGGCGAACTTGCGACGCTTCCGCCAACCACGTACCCTTTGCCTGTGAGAAAATTAGTGCATCGACCGCGCCGTTTGCGGCGTTCCCCTGCCCTGCGAAATCTCATCCGCCAGACACAATTGAGCGCGCACGATTTTATTCTTCCGCTTTTCGTGAGCGAGAAACTGGAGCAGCGCCGGCCGGTGGCGAGCATGCCGGGGGTTTTTCAGCTCTCTCTGAAGGAGATTGTCGATGAAGCACAGCGCGTTCAAGAACTCGGGCTGCAAGCCATTCTTCTTTTTGGGGTTCCCGAAAAGAAAGACGAACAGGCCAGCGCCGCTTATGCCGAAGACGGAATTGTTCAAAAGACATTGCGAGCCATCAAATCAAAATGTCCGGCGCTCGTTACCATCACCGACGTCTGCTTGTGCGAATACATGAGCCACGGCCACTGCGGCGTAACGCGCATCGACGGGGACCATTTCCACGTTCTCAACGATCAGACGGTAGAGCTTCTCGTTAAAACTGCGCTCTCCCATGCCGCAGCGGGCGCAGACATGGTGGCGCCGAGCGATATGATGGACGGTCGCATTGGCGCTATTCGCGAGGCGCTCGATGCTGCCGGTTTCGATCAAACCGGCATTATGAGTTATGCGGCCAAGTTCGCGTCGGCTTTTTACGGTCCGTTTCGCGACGCTGCCGAAAGCCCGCCGCAATTCGGCGATCGTCGTTCTTACCAGATGGATTACGCGAACGCGGACGAAGCGCTGCGTGAAGTTGCTCTGGATATCGATGAAGGCGCGGACATCGTGATGGTAAAGCCAGCTTTGCCGTACATCGATATCCTCTGGCGGGTGCGCGAACGTTTTGGCAAACCGACCGCCGTTTATCATGTGAGCGGCGAATATGCGATGGTCAAAGCGGCGGCCGAAAAAGGGATTGTAGAGGAACGCGCTGCCGTTTTTGAGATAATGACCGCGCTCAAACGCGCCGGCGCAGACATTATCGTCACCTATTGGGCACGCGAACTGGCGGAATGGGTGCGCGAGTAACTAACGCCCGCGGCGAAACCGACAGGCACAGCCGACTGAAGCGTCTCGCTTTTCGCTGGGCGCAAGCCCACGGCTATTCCGCGTGCGCGATGGAAGTGAACCTGCCAAGATCCCGGTATCGTGCCGACGTTGCATCGTATCGGCCGGAACCTAAGAAGGTTGGATCCACAGCGATCTTCGAATGCAAACAAGCACTCTGCGATCTACGACGAGACAACTGCCAGAGCGATGCCGCGCGCCAGCGTCTCGAAACGATTTGCGAACGCCGCCAGCTTCTCGAAACGCGCCTGCGTGAACATTATCCGAACTTGCGGAACGGTGATTCGCTATTTCCCGAATTCGATTTGCCTGATTTCAGCGTGATCGGACACCGCGGTTACTCGCGCGTTTTGCGTGAGCTGCGCGCGCTGCAAAATCGGCTCTACGATTGCACCAAGTTCGACAAGTTGATTCGCTACCGCTGCGCGAATTTATTTTTCCTCGTTCTGACTGAAGAGTTATTTCGCGATTCGGAGATCCCGGTCGGATGGGGCGCGCTTGTGGAATCGGATGGCGCACTCACGCTCATACGCAAACCCATCTGGCAGGAAACAGCCGTCGAAAATCGAATTCGCTTATTACAGCGAATCGCCATGGCTGGGACGCGAGCGATCAACCGGCAACTGGAAATCGCGTTCGCGGACGTACCGAGAGCCCAGATGCCGATGCTACGCTGGCACGAGCAAGTTGTGTCCGGTCATCTCCGTTGGCTGCGGCAATCCGAGCAAAAATAAGAGCGTCGGCGCAATATCGGCGAGGATCCCGTCCCGGACGCGGAACTTCCGCGCGTCTTTGGCGACATAGACGCAATGCACGAGGTACTTGGTGTGCGCGGTGTTGGGTGAGCCGTCGGGGTTGCGCATTTGCTCGCAATTTCCGTGATCGGCCGTGACAATACATTTACCGTCAAGGTCGAGAAGCTTTGGGATGATGCGGGCGATACATTCATCCACCGTTTCGACCGCTTTAATTCCGGCTTTCAAGATTCCGGTGTGCCCAACCATGTCAGGGTTGGCAAAGTTAAGAATAATCAGATCGTAATTTGCCATGACCGCGAGCACTTCATCGGTTACCTCGCGTGCGCTCATTTCCGGTTGCAGATCGTAGGTGGCGACCTTCGGCGACGGTACGATTTTTCGGTCCTCACCAGGGAACGCCTTCTCGATTCCGCCGTTAAAGAAATAGGTTACGTGCGCATATTTCTCCGTCTCCGCGATGCGGAGTTGCGATTTGCCGGCCGCACTGACGACCTCGCCCAGGATATGCGCCAGTTTCGCAGTAGCGAAAACAAACGGCGAGCCATAAGTTACATCGTATTGCGTAAGAGTGACGAAATGAACTCGCGGCCACACTTTGCGATCGAAACCATCGAAGTCTCTTAGTAAAAAAGCCTGGGATAATTGTCGCGCGCGGTCAGCGCGGAAATTAAAAAACAAAACGGCGTCGCCATCGCGGACGCGCTGCTCATTCGGGTAAGAAAAAATCAGCGGCGGCATGAATTCATCGGTCTTGCCAAGCGAGTATTGTCGATCCACGGCTGCGGAGGGCGATGATTTGCAGATTTCGCCGCGACCAAGGACGATCGCGTCCCAGGCTTTTTTGGTGCGATCCCAGCGCCGATCGCGATCCATCGCAAAGTAACGTCCCACCACTGTGACAATCCGGGCGCCGCTTTTCTGGAGTTTCTCTTCGCAGATTTTCAAATAACCGGCGCCACCAGTAGGCGAGGTATCGCGCCCATCGGTGAACGCGTGAACGAAGATTTCGCTGACGCCCGCATCATGAGCTGCATTCGCAAGCGCAATCATGTGCGAGTAGTGGCTGTGTACGCCACCGTCCGAAACTAGCCCCAGTAGATGGAGCCGATGATCTCGCGCGCTAGCGAAGGTTTCCCGTAATACTGGATTGCGGGTCAGTTCGCCCTCCGCAATCGCCTTGTTAATTCGCGTCAGGTCTTGATAGACGATCCTGCCGGCTCCCAAGTTAAGATGGCCAACTTCCGAGTTACCCATTTGTCCATCGGGCAACCCGACGTCAGCCCCGCTCGCGCTCAATTTAGCACCTGGATAATCCCGGTACAGCTGGTTGTGAAACGGCGTCTGCGCGAGGAGCGTTGCGTCTGAATTTTCTTCGCGCTTCTCTCGACCGCCCGGATTAATGCCCCAGCCATCGCGAATAATCAGCATGACCGGGCCAGCCATATGCGGGCACTTTGCCGACGATTCCTAAGGTCGACAAGCGGTTCTTCTTTAGACGCTTCGTCATTGCAAGAGCGCGCTGAGATGATAAAGGCGATCGCCGCGCCCAGAAAGCTTTCGGGCTACAGCATTTGATCAGGATTCCCTGATATTTGCGACGGTCACAGACCGCCGCTACAAGAGAGGAAATGAAATGGCGCAATCAATTGCTAGCGCTTTTCTGTTTGCTCGCCTTTGCCGGGCTAGGTGTTCTCTATTTTCAACACTGGGTCGTCCGAAAGCCTTTCGGAATTATCCTATTCATCGGAGAGGGACTTGCACCGGGTCGCCTTGCAGCGACGCGAGCATTTGCCGGCGGGGCTGACAATCGTCTGAGTCTGGATTCGATGGCGAATGTGGCCCTGCTGACGAATTGCTCGAAAGACTTCGCCGCTCCGGATCAGGCGGCTGCCGCAACTGCAATTGCGACTGGGGTGAGGGTAACCAATCGTGCCATCGCCACGAATCCCGACTTGTCGGCAATCAAGAACCTTATTGAATTGGCACGCGAGCACGGACGGGCCACTGGGCTGGTGACGGATGCAAACCTAACGGACCCGACCAGCGCAGCTTTCTACGCGCATCCGAAGGATCCAGCTGACATCGAGAGCATTGCGGCTGAGTTCGTGAATGGAGCAAAAATTGACATCGCCATGGGCGGTGGGGCGGCACAATTTCTTCCCGTCGCAAAAGGCGGCGAAAGACAAGACGGACGCGATCTTTTGCTCGATCTCCGTCGTAACGGATTCGATATCGTTCAAACGCGGGCCGAGCTGGAAGCGGTTCCCGCATGGCGCCGGCCGAAACTTTTCGGCGCCTTTAGCAAAACGGAGCTCGCGTTCACCAACAAAGTTGAAGAGCGAAGCCAACAACCAAGTCTTTCGGACATGGTGCGGCGGGCAATCGAATTACTTCAGTACAACACTGGCGGATACTTCCTCGTGGTCGATGCGGGACTAATGCGTAAAGCCGCGCAAGAAAATAACGGAGAAAGAACATTCAGCCAAACCATCGAATTAGACCGCGCAGTTGCTGTTGCGCGGAATTATGCCGGACCAAAGTCGACAATCATTGTCTGCGGCGATGTCGCAATCGGTGGATTGAGTTTAAATGGATTTCCATTTCGCCAGGACAGCGGCATCGCCCTACTCGGGTTGAATGCAGGTGGGCAGCCATGGATAACTTGGGCGACCGGTCCGAATGGCACCAAATCCTATGGAGCAGCAAAGATACCCGGCAATCCGAACGGGAACGGAAATGAACAACCGGACGTAGAACAGCGCGAGCCGGCTGCCGTCTACACAAAAGCAGCTCTCGGCACGGTTGAGGATGTCATTGCGTTTGGCAGCGGTCCGGGAACCGACGATCTCCGCGGAGTTCTCGATAACACGGTGATCTTCGAGATCATCCGCGATCATCTCTAGATTGACCGTCGGTGGCGTTGTGCGAGGAATCTGAAAACTCGCACCAAGGTCTTTTTGGCTAGCCCTTTGTTGGCATCTGCTCGGCCGGAAAAAGGAAGCGCGTGAATTATTCGAACGCTTGCACGCCCTGCGAAACGACCTCGTTCTCTCCGAAGAATACGATCCACGTGCGAAACGGCAGCTCGGGAATTTTCCCCAAGCCTTCTCCCATCTTGTGCTCGTTTGGGCAGCTCGAATTTTGGGCGGAGAGACGCTGCCGTTCCACGGTTGATTACCTCGCCCTTCACTGGAGGAAACGAGGCGCCGGATTAAATCCTCAATGCGCGAGCGTTGGCTCATCGAATCATCAAACCCCTCACGCGCATGACGCCTGCGCGTCAGCTTTGAGCAAACTCCGCCTTCTCCTGTTTCCCTACCGAGTAATCGATGATTTGCCGGCATCGCGCAACGGCTGCGCGGATTGCAAGAGTTTCAGATCACCTTGTAAGAGAGCTGCGAGGTCCGAGCGGTATTGCGAAGTTGCGAGAGCGATTCCGCGCTCGGTCGTTTCGATCGCTTCAGGAAACCGCCCCGCCTCGGCGTAGGCAGCGGCGAGAACGCGAAGGATCATTGGGTTCGACGCCTCAGTGGTTTGGGAGAGGCGTTGTGAGATTGCGAGAGCTTCGACGCCATTCCGCAACGTAGGATCTGGAGCTGTTGCCAATGTCCATGCCAAGCCAGACTGGGCTGCAACGTTATTCGGATCAATTTCCAAAGTCTCTCGCCAGCAGTGGATCGCTTCGCCCCACTGCTGCTTCGCGGCGAAGGCGGTCGCGAGGCTGTTGCGTGCATGGGCAAAGCCAGGCTGCAACTGCACCGCAATTTTGAACTGTGCGATTGCGTCTGCGAGACGCTCGGCGCGCATAAGAGCGTGTCCCAAAGCTAAATGGCCCTGCGTAAAGTCTGGCTTGATCGCCAGGACCCTTTCATATTCAGCGACTGCTTCGGTGACGCGACCACTCCTCAGAAGCGCGCCGGCGAGATTGAAGCGGCCTGAGATGCTTTGAGGATCGCGGGAAAGAACGCGCTGGAATTCCTGAATCGCTTCGGCGACTTTTCCTTGCTTGAGAAAAGCCGATCCCAGATTGTTGCGAGCGACGGGAGACTCCGGCCTAACTTTCAGCGCGGCTTGGTACTCACGGATGGCGTCATCGACACGTCCACTCCTCCACCACACGCTGCCCAGATTGTTGTGCGCCAGGTCGTTGTTCTTTGTCACGGCCAGCGTTTGTAGCCAAAGGGATTCGCTGTTTCGCCAGTAGCGGGTTTGATGGCAAGCGCACCACGCGAGAGTAACCGTTACCGCGACGGCAGTGAACGCAACGAAGCGTTGCAATTGCCGAATGCCAGCAGCTACGTCGGCCGCTGTCCACGTGATCGCAAGAGCAATCCCAATTTGCGGCAGATAAGTATAACGGTCTGCCAGCGCTTGGTCTCCCACCTGCACCAAGCCGATTACCGGCAAGAGCATGATCAGGTACCAGCCCCAGCCGGTGGTCAGATATGGACGCTTGCGTCCATAATAAAAGGCGACGGCGGAAATGGCGACGAGCAGAGCAGTAGCCGCGATGACGAGCAGCAGCGGCAGCGCCTGTGGGTGAGGATAAAACGGAGCCAGATCGGCCGGCCAGAGCAATTGTCGAAGGTAGCGAACGTAACTGACGATTGCGTTTTCAGCGCGCAGCACCAGCGGAGTCTCGCTGGTTGATCGCATGAACGCCCGCTGAGCCCACCAGGTGAGGAGCGACGAGAGGAGGCTCAAGAGAAAGAGAGGAATCTTTTCTGCGACGAGGCGGGAAAAGGCGGAGCGACGCGCGAAGTTTGCGGTATTTCCCAACGAGTGGGAACCGAAACGGCAGAGGGGCCAGTAATCGAGCAGCACCAGAATCAAAGGCACGGTCACCAGCATCGGTTTTGCCATCAGGCCAAGAGCGAAGAAAAACGCGACCAACAAATATCGAAGGAGAGAACGTTCGCCTGAGACATAACGAGCATAAGCGAGCAGAGTAAGCATGAAGAAGACACCGCTTAGCACGTCCTTGCGTTCCGCAATCCATGCCACCGATTCCACCCGCAACGGATGTATGGCGAACACAGCCGCGACAAAGGCGCTGCGCCAGGGCGCGCCGGTGACTTGTTGCAGGAACAGGAAAAGCAAAACCACAGCGAGTGTGTGCAGAAGCACATTCGTGAAATGATGGCCGGCGGGGTTGAGGCCGTACACTTGGCAATCAAGCATGTGGGAAAGTGAAGTGAGAGGATGCCAGGTGCCGGCATGAGCGTGAGTAAACGCCCAAAGAATCGCCGGCCGCGTTAGACCGGAAACGACATTCGGGTTTTCATAAACGTAGAGGTCGTCGTCGTAATTGATGAAGTCATGCCGCAGCGTTTGCGCGAAGACGGTCCAGGTGATACCCGCCAAGGCGACGCAGATTGCCACCACCCACCAGGGAGAGAAGCGCGACGCTTTTTTTATACCCGCTCGAGCCACAGCCTAAAGATTGCGTTGATACACCAGAAGGTAATTTGGAGAGCGGCGCGGTGGTTCCGAGGCAAATGGAAGAGAGCACTGCCCCGACTGATCAACGATGTTTTGACCGCGCAACATCGCAGCATGTTTACATTCCATGGTCGCTGATACACGAAATTTTTTGCCAAACGCGCCGTCTCCGTCGTAGTAGCCGCGATGCACTTGTCGCGGGCAGTTGGAGCGCCTCGCCGCGCACACCAGCTTCGGCAGGATTTCCTCGTTTATCACAAGAGACCACGCTCCGCGCCGCGTCGGATAGATTAAATTTAAAGCAACTCGCAAGAAAGCCGGGAACGGCCCAAAGTACATGCGCATCTTCCCGTTTTGATGATCATGGCCTCCGGCGCCCTAATCCAGATCAGTGCTCAGTGCGACCCTGAGCGGCAGGAGCCGCGGTGCGTTGAACATTTTTGGGGGGCACTACCGATAACGGGAACGAGCTGCGAGAAAAACTATTTGTGCAACTCATGATAATACGCGTGCGACAGTCTGGTTTTCTCCGGGTCGAAAACCCTAAACCTTCCTATGCCCATCCTCTGCATCCTAAACTTCAGCGAAGTCCAAAGCACTCCCAGACCATACTTCACACTCCGCTTAAAGCTGATAGAGGATGCTTCCGCAAAATACTTTGTCGGGCATGATATCTCGCCGATCCGATAGTTGAAATAAATCGCCTGAGCCAGTATCTCGTTATCGAAGAGAAAGTCGTCACTGTTTTCCTCTAGTGGCAACGACTCGAGCACCTGGCGAGAGAACGCTCGAAATCCGGTGTGATACTCGGACAGTTTGTAACCGAGCAGCAGATTCTGAACGGCAGTCAGGAATCTGTTGGAAACATACTTGTAGCGCGGCATCCCGCCTTTTAGCGCGCCGACGCCCAAAATACGCGAGCCCAAGGCCACGTCGTAATGGCCAGAGGCGACCATTCCAGCCAGTGATGTCACGAGCTTCGGCGAATACTGGTAATCGGGATGCAACATTACAACGATGTCCGCCCCTCTCTTGAGAGCTTCGCGGTAGCAGGTTTTTTGATTCCTGCCGTAGCCCAAATTCCTTTTGTGCTGGAATGTTGTGACATTCAACTCGCGCACCAGATCAATCGTGTCGTCGGAACTGCTGTCATCAACTAGAAGCACCTCATCAATGATGTGGAAGGGAAGCTCGTCGTATGTTTCGCGCAACGTCCTACCGGCGTTGTAGGCCGGCATGACTACCACAACTTTTTTTTCGTTGAGCAATGCGATTCTCTCCTCAGATCTCTCTTGGCCGCGCTGGACGGCTTGCCAATTCTTCCGGCGATATGAGTTGTGCCCCGGCGGAGGAAGGGGTCTGCGTGGCCTGATTGTCCAACTCCATTGCTTGCTGGCTAATGAAGTCACGAATTTCCAGAGACCGTGACAGCAGTAGTCGGGCATTCTCCGCGCTGAAGTCGAACGGCTTTCCTTCGTGAGTGAAGCCACCCCCGTTTAGCACCGCAATTCCAATCATGGCCTCAACAAAAACAGCAGGGGAAATCCCTCGTTGCGCCCGCAGGTCATCGGCTGCTAGCGAAATCAACTTTTCGGTAGCGGCCGCCGCATTTCCAATCGGCGCGATCCGAACGGCGATTCCCTGCGCCTTATGGTAATCGACACAAACGCCTTGTTCTGACGTGCAGGTTTTTGATCTCTGTCTCCCACCAAGAATGAGGGTGACGATACAAATAGCCAGCAAGACATTTGCCACAATCGGTACAGGTTTGTCGCAACGTTGGCAGCTTAGCGCGGGCAGCGGAGGTGGCTGCATGCCCGCCATTCTATTTGAAGCCGATTATCCGGAGAAGAGAAATTCGCGTTGAGAGAGGTGGGGATGACCATCCCCACACGCCGCCGCGTAGAGCAAATGGGGCTGTTGCTCCGCGATCGATTAGTGCCTGCCGCCGCTTATCATGATACTCGGGTCGTTGGCCAGGACCTGAGCTGGAGTCGTAGCACCGGGAATTTTGCTTATCTCATCCGACGAATAACTTCGGAGGGGATATGTTGTTTTTGGTAGCGGCCCTTCCGCAACCCACACCGGGACGGGAATATTCGAGCCGGTAACCCTCACGTACGCCCTTACGTATTTGACTCCATTTCGCGTGAGCGTTGCAGAGCCCTGTGGATCGGCACTTACTGTTGCGACGCTTGCCGCCAACGCGACGATGGAAACAAGCGCCAAACTAATCATTTGTTTTATTTTCATGCTTCACATTCGGTCCCGCTCAGCTCCGTTACCATGGCGCGTTCGCGAGATTTTGTGATGCCACCAGAGATGTATCGATCGCTCCCTCTTCGGAGTGAGTGCTTCTAAAGCGCGGACGGCGTTCTCCGTCAAAGCGGCGCAGGATGCAGCGGCTGGATGGTCGCGTACTGATTGCGCGCTACTCGTCGCCGGCCTGGCTTCGCGATCGATTAGTGTCTGCCGCTTATCGTGATACTCGGGTCGTTGGCCAGGACCTGAGCTGGAGTGTAAGCACCGGGAATTTTGCTTATCTCATTATAGTCATAACTCCGGACGGGATACGTTGTTTTTGGTAGGGGACCTTCCGCTACCCAAACCGGGACCGGAATATTGGAGCCGACAATCCTCACGTATTTCTTTGTGTATGTGATTCTCTGCGGATCGGCACTTACTGTTGCGACTGCCGCCAACGCGATGATTGGAACAAGCGCCAAACACAGAAAGCGGCAACTTAATGAAATGAAAGGTTTTAGATTCATAGATGTTAATCAGACTTTCTAGTAATTAGACCCCGCCAGCGGCCAAATGTTTCGATTTATTGCCATCGGAAGCGAGCATCGAACATCAAACCTCAAACCTCAAACATCCAATAACAAGTTAGTGGCCGGCGAGAGAACGCGCGAAGGCCAGATTATCTTTCGCCTCGGGGAAATTGGGGCGGAGCCGCAGCGCCTGGTTGTAATGGTCAATCGCCGCGTCATATTCGCCCGCATGGCAAAGCAAGTCTCCCAGCTCCTTATGAGCAAGAAACAAAGTCGGATCGATCTGAAGACTATGTTCGTATCGGCGACGGGCCTCATCGTACATCTGCTTGCTGACCAATATCCCAGCCACATTGCATTCGGCTTTCGCATACTTAGGATCCAGCGCAAGCGCGCGCTCGTAGTGTACGAGGGAGCGGTCCAAGTCCCCAAGATCGCTTAGGGCCAGGCCAAGAAAAAACTCGGCTTCCGAGAATGCCGGCTTCGTGGCAATCGCGTTTTCGTATCGAATGAGGGCTTCCTGCACCCGCCCCGCTTCATGCAATGCGTTGCCGTAGTTGAGTTGCGCTTGTGGGTCCTGTGGCAGCACTTCGGCTACCTTTCCAAAGCGTTCGAGAGGCGGAACCACTCGCCCCGCCAATTGCGCACCGCAGAGCGCTGCAAAAGGAATCACCAACGCGGCCCAACGCAGGCTATGCCCAGCCCAACCCGGCAATCTTTGGCGAGCCGGGGCCGAGACACCGGCCCCATCGATTCCCAGCATCGAGCGCGTTTGCTTCTCACGAACCTTCCAAATAAATCCATCATAATAAAAATGGAGCAAAGCCGATGCCGTCACTACACCGAGGAGGAGATGCCGGATCCAATCGGCCGCCAGGCTGGAATTCGCCATCAAACCGAGCGACCCGTAGGCGAGCACTAACCCAACGTAAACGCCGATAAGGGCGCCGCTGCGCCGGAAAATAAAGCGCATGAAACCGCGGATGCTTGTATCTCGCTCCACCCGAGTGCGATTATAAATCCAAACGATAGACAGATATTGGACGTCGTGAAAGACCTCGAAGAGGGCGATTCCCACCAGAATGTTCTGAACACCGTTATTGCAGTACCACCAAAAGGCGATGCTGCTGGCCAGGAGCCCGATTTTCACTGGACTTATCCATCCCTGGCCCCGCCAATCGCTCCATTGCCGCCATACGAATAGAATTGTCACCACCCCGAGAGCCAGCAGGACCCCCGCGCGAAACAGCGAGATGACGGCGACGGGCACAACCGGTCCGCCGCTTTCGTAATAGAGATCAAGAAGGGTGCGAAAACGCATTGGCGAGAGCAGCACAGCCGCCATAAACCAGGCAAAACAAAGCATTAGGTCCGAGCGCGCACGCGCCGCAGCGCCAGCCGATGCTTTCGCATCATAAATCCGGCCGAAGCCGTAGGTTTGCATCATGCCATGCCAAATTCCCCATGCCATGGCAACAAGCTGGACTGCCTGGACGTTATAGAGCGACGACCAGATACAAACCACCAGCAACGCGAGCGGCGCGACTATGAACCGTGTCCTAAACCGATTGAACAGTGCCCGATCGCCATACGCCCGAATCATGCCGGGCAAGTGATGGCCCATCGCGCCGAAGGCGGCGACAAACAGGTAAATATCCTGCGCGCTCCATCGTCTCTGAGCGACCGTAAACAATGGAATGAGCAATACCGGCGTGCCGACAAAGAATAACAGGTCCCGCCACCGATCGAGAATCCACAAGGATTTTGGTCGCGGCGCAGATTCCATGGCCCTACGGTCGCTTGCCGAAAGGGGAACCGCAGCTGAGGCAAATGTTTGCTGCGTCGCCATCGCCGTGTGATTAAAGATCAGATCGGCAAAAAAGCAAGTCTGGGCAACGCGCCGAATCGCAATTTGCACGAGTTATATGATTTTTAATTTCGGATTCCCCACAACGGAGAGGGAACGCATGACTACAAACCAAAGTGATCGCTCCCGGTGATGGCTCTTGTTAGGCCAAGGTCGGCCACTGATCCTGACAACCAGTCGAACCACATGGCTTGCGGTGTCCTTTGTTGCGCTGAAACTTCTCGTGCTTACGCCAATTTATGAAACGCTATCTGCCTTTTATTATTGTTGCGGTCGTTGCGATCGCCGCGCTTGGCAGCGGAGCGATTCTCTATCGCGCAAAGCTGCCGCATTTGCTCACTATCCCCGAAGACAAGAGCGTCTCGGGAAAAGGCGATACCGAA
>Ga0193727_1000143_pt1 | contig 24099 bp, 23 predicted proteins | sample H2c2metaG_FD_143051 | JGI IMG/M metagenome (GOLD analysis project Ga0193727, IMG submission 143051) | Soil microbial communities from a riparian zone of the East river system, Colorado, United States - H2c2 | ecosystem: Environmental > Terrestrial > Soil > Riparian zone | place: USA: East River...
GGCGGCCCAACCATCGGCCGGCCGTTCACAAGCGCGTTGGGGCTTCCGTTGACGTGCGGGAACACCACGACGTCGATATTGTCGAGGGTTCCCGGCTGCCGCAGAGATTGGTCGCTGATGTACTTGTAGGGGACGCCCATCTGGTCGAATGCATAGCGCACCCATCCTTCGTTCTGCGTCTCGAGCCAGGAATGCATGAGCGCGACGCGAGGGACACGAATCGCGTGCTGTCGCGAGCTGATCGTGCCGCTCGCGGCGACGCCGTTCAAGCCGAGCGACTTGACGGCGCTGCGCGTGGCATCGGTGGGATTACTAATGATGTAAGTGCCGGCCGGGTATTTCGCGCCGCCCACGGTGAAGGGCGCTTCAGCGATGCTCACCGTGCTCGGCGCAACCTTCCAGGGAAGCACAGCCGAGCGCCAGTCGCCGAGGTGACGAACGAGGAGAGGGCCCGATCCAGATGCGACGCTGCCGTCGACGTGCGCGTCGGTCGTGAGCATCTGCATCGGCTTCGACAGTATCGTCGAGTCGGAGATCTTGAGCGTCTGCACGTGACGCAGCTCGTCCAGCGTCCAACCGGTGTCGTCGTAAGGAGGCGGATCGTCGGCTTTGAAATGCTGGATCGCGAGGAGAGTGCGGGCGGTCGCGGCGTACGGCTGATCGAGCCGGACGATCCAGTCACCGGCGTGAACTTGTACAGTGGAATCCTTTGCCTTTAACGCGGAATCCTTTGCAGGTTTCGCCGGCGTCGCTGAATCAGCGGCGGCTCGTTTCGCTGCGGGTCGTTTGAGGGAGAAGTCGCTTGTGGCGACACTCACCTCTGTCCCCTGCGCGCGGAACAGATTCACGAGATCGGCCGCCTCGGCGGCATGACGCTGATTTCGTGGAACCACGAATGCGTACGGTGCGCTCGTGCGTCCGCGATCGATCATCCGCTCGCTCTTCGAGACGAAATTCTCGAGGAACGTTTCTCGATGGTCGGCTGTGTACTTGAGCGCGATGAGCGCGCCCGACTCCTGGTAATTGATGTTGCTGCGGATGCACCACTTGAGGCCGTTCACCGGCGGATTCGGCCGATCCCAGCGGCGCGACGTATCGGCGACGGGAAGTCGCACCGTCGTGCATCCTGCTCCGCTCGACGTGAACGTCTCGTAAAAGCGACCGATCGAGTTATGCAAATTCGCGACGGCGAGAAGCGTATAGTTCGGCGCCCACCCATCGTAGAACCCATGCGTCCACACGCCCGGCAATCCTCGGCGCGTCAGCTCGGTGATCTCCTGATATGCGAGGGTATGCCACTCGTCGACGACGATCGGGTCGTACTCATCGTTGTACGGGCCGGTGCCGGTGCTGGTGTAGAGGAATGGAACCGACTCGTGCAGGTCGTGCACGACGGTGGGATGCCAATAGAGGAACCCGCGCAGAAAATTCTTCGTGAGGTTCTGCGACATCACCATGCCGTCGCGATTGTTGTCGTGCGCGGTGTACTTGCCCCAGTAGATCAAGGGTATGGCGTTGTTGCCGAGCTTGAGCGCCAGCGATTCCTTGACGACGTCTACCTCACGATCACGCCCGTCCGTCTCCGTGACCGGCGTGATGAGCGTGATCACATTGGCGCGGATGTCCTTCACCCAATCCGATTCGTCGACGGCGAGCCGATACGCCAGCTCCATCAGCATCTCGGGACTGCCGGTTTCAGGCGAGTGGATCGATCCGCTCAGCCAGTAGACAGGTTTTGCTTCCCTGACAATTCGCGCGCGATCCGCGGGCGCGAGTCCGCGCGGATCGGCGAGTTTGCCGAGTGCGAGGCGATTTTGCTCGAGGTTGGTGATGTTCGCTTCGTCGGATATCGCGACGACGATGGACTCTCGGCCCTCTTCACTTTTGCCGAGCGAGAACTTCTTGACGCGATTCGGCGCGGCGGCGGCGAGGGCGTCGAAGTAGCGATTGAGATCGGCGACGTAGGAGAGGTGTCCGAGGGTGCCGGGAACGTAGCCGAGCACCTTTAACGGTGTCGGAACCGACGCAGAAGCGGGAAGGGTTGAAACGAGTTCCGTCGTGAACTTCCAGTGCGGATCCGTCGGCGTCAGTTCGCGGATCTTCGCGGAGTACGCGGAGTCGATCGGGTGCTGCGCAAAGGCTTGCGGCGCGAACAGGGCGCACGCAAGGAAAGCAAATGACGCGTGGAGTCTTCTGGCGATCATCGGGTCAATTCGGGTGGGGGACGACGGGGTGCGGTAAACTGCGGTCTCAGCCAAGCTCCGTCCAGATTCGGTCCTGCCCGTCTATTAGCTGGGGGCTTCGACGATCAAATGACTAATCGCGAGCGGGCGGTCGGCGTGAGCCGCAGGGTTTCGACCGGCGCGGCGAGATGGCTCTCGAGCGCTGGACGTGCCGACTCGCGCCATCCTCGGGATTGTTCAAGTGCAGCGACGTGTCGGTCGTATGCTCGCTCTTCCGCGAATTGCGCGAACCACACGAACACATGCTCGCCTTCTCGGACCGGGAGGCGCGGAAAAGTGTTCCTGGCGGGCTCAGTCTCGAGTACGGCGAGAGGAGTCACCCCACTGGCGATGATCTCCGGCTTAATGGCACGGTCGAAGACATCGGCGAACTCTTTTGCGGCGGAGGCTGCAAGTGGGTAGATCGTCGCGACGAAGAGTCCGGGCGGAATGGCCGTCGCACCGACACTTGGACGAGTCGCTCGGGCAAACACGAAGCACGAACCGGGTTGCACTGGGCGGAGCAGGAGCACGTTGTCGGAGTCGATCATCGTGTCGTTCGCTGCGTCACGATTTGCACGCCAAGTCGGCCCATCGTAGAATGCCGCCAACGCCGCCGCGCGCGAGTCCATGTTCGTGAAACCACGCAGCCAGGTGAAAACGTCGGGTTGGTCGATATCACGGAACTGAGCAATGAGTTGCATCCCGGCGGCTTCCTGAGTCTCGATGAACTCGCGCTCGAAAAGCGTGATCAGAGTGTCACGTTTTCCGGGGTGCAGTTTGTAGCGGCGCAATTCAACTATTGGGCAACATCTAGCCATGGGTGCCGCCACCCGAGCCAGCCTCTTGCTTGCACGCCAACGGAGAGTCTTTGGCATTGCCCTTTCCAGCCTCTGGAAGGTGCGTCATTTGTCCCTCTTCGTTACTGCAGCAACCCGTACACTACGACCCGGTTGGAGAAAGTCGGCAGGTACACATGTCCGTTGGCGATCGTCGGCGCGGCGAATTTCGCGTAGTAGCCGCTCGCGTCGCGGGGGTTCAGCTGATTGTTCCAAAGCTGCTTCGTAACGTCATTCGCGTCGAACGCTCTCAGTATCCCCGGGCTTACGTCATGTTCAGCATCACCCGTGTATGCGTATGCTGCCCAAAGAATTCCGGTCCCATCCTGGGAGCCGTTGGACGAAACCGACAGAATCGCACCGCTTTGTCCGGTCGGTCCTGCCGCGGGGGACAAGACCTGACTCTGCGCGCTCAGCAAGTTGCTGGCGCGGTCGAACGGAATCGCGCGCAACGGATCGTTCTCGGACCAGACGTAGACGAACTCCTTGGCGCTTCCTTTGTAGTATGCAGCCTGACAATGCATGTTGGCATTACCGCTCGTTGGAACTATTTGCTGCGCGTGGTTGGACGATGGCAGGTAGCCGCCCATGTCATCCTTGTTCAGCAGATACAGATTCCCATCTTTGCCACCGGTCAGGAACAAGGCTGAATTGGGAATCAGGAGCGCGCCCATCCCTCCGTAGTCCAGGTCATTGTCGTTGAGGAACTGGTAATTGAAGGGTGTGAAGTAACTCGCCACACGCAAAGTCGAACCAGTCGGAGTGAGCTTGAGCGCGCTCGAGCCGCGATTGGTCAGGTTTGTCGGATCACCAGCATCCCCAACAGTCCCGTTACCCGTTACCACGTACAGATTGCCCGTGGCATCAGCGGCCATCCCGGTCCCGCTTTCCCACATGCCCCCCAAGCCTCCGTTGGGAGTGTCATTGTAGACGATACGCTGCTGCATCGTCGAAGCGTCGTACCCAAGTATCCATCCATGGTACGGGCCCCAATCGCAGTGGGATGAGAAACTCACGTACACGGTGCCGTTGAGCAGCGTCAATCCCTGACGCTGGTTCTGGCGTTGTGGATCGAAAGTGATCACCCCGTTGAAGCTTCCATCGCCGGTCCCGGTGGAGATCGCTGTGATTTTCGTGGGACTGCCGGGCATCTCACTGCCATCGACGATGTTCACGGCATGCAGGTATTGAACGAAGTTGGTGCCCGTCGTACTGCGGGCGACGAAATACATCGTCCCCGTTCCTGCATCGATCACCGGTGTACCGACGATCCCGATGTTGCCGCTGAAATCCGTGTACGAGCCGCTACAGGCTCCCGTCATGTCGAGGTGTGTCGGTGGCCGCATACCCGATGCCGTGAAGTTTTTTTGCCAGTACAGTGTGCCGTCGTCACCGTCGTACGCGTAAAGCGTGTTGCTGACTGTGGCGATGAGGACGACGTTGTGAGAGCCGTCGCCGATGGAGACATGGCCAACGACCAGCGGCTGGGCATACACCTGGTCGTCCACGGCGAGCGTGAACACCTCGCCAAATTGCTGAGCGTTGACATTGCTGGTGGTCAACGCGGTTTCGCTGGCGTTCCAGCCTAGCCGGCTGTTGTCATTGTGCTGCGTGAGCACTGACACTGACTGCGGATTCGGCTCCTTCTTTTTCACGATGACGGGCGCGGAGCTGTCCCTGCAGGTAGTGAGCAAAAGAAAAACGAATGACAGAAGCAGTTTGCGTCTTGCCATTCACACTTTTGCTTGCAGGGTCACCAGTCTTTCAGCCGCCTTCTCGAGCGTTTCGATCTTCTTGCAAAACGCGAAGCGCGTGACCGACCGGCCAAGTTCCGCGCGGGAGTAGAAACTCATCCCCGGCACCGTAGCTACTCCAACCTCCTTCGCCAGCCAAATCGCAAACTCCCGGCTCTCGAGATCCGAGATCTCCGAGAAATCAGCGAGTATGTAGTACGCGCCCTCCGGAGCCGCGTACTTGAATCCGGCCTCGTCCAACGCCGAACACATGATGTCCCGCCGAGCGCGGTACTCGAGCGCGAGATGGTTGTAGTAGTCGATATCAAACGCCATCCCGATCGCTCCCGCGGCCTGCAGCGGAGCCGGCGCACCCACCGTCAGAAAATCGTGGACCTTCCGAATCGGTGACGTGAACTCGAACGGCGCAATCGCGTAACCGAGGCGCCAACCAGTGCAACTAAAAGTCTTCGAAAGCCCGGAAATCGTGACGGTGCGTTCCCGCATGCCAGGCCAAGTGGCAAGAACGTGGTGCCCGCCCGCGTACCGAATGTGCTCGTAGATCTCGTCCGTGATCGCGATCACATCCCACTTCTGACATAACTCGGCGATCAAAGAAATCTCTTCGCGAGTAAAGACTCTGCCCGTCGGATTGTGCGGTGTGTTCACCACGATCGCGCGAGTCTTGTTCGAGAACGCCGCGCGCAGCTTGTCCGGATCCATCTTCCAATCCGGGGCTTCCAAGGGAACGAACACCGGCTTCGCCCCTGCGAGAATCGCGTCCGGCCCGTAATTCTCATAGTACGGCTCGAACACGATGACTTCGTCGCCTTCGTCGATCAGGGCGAGAAAAACGGAGGCCATCGCCTCCGTCGCCCCGCAACACACCGTGATCTCGCGCTCGGGATCCACATCCATCCCGTACCAGCTCCGATACTTCTCGGCAATCGCGAGTCTGAGCGCTGGGCTGCCCCACGTGATTGCGTACTGGTTGATGTCGCCGTGAATCGCCGCGCACGCGGCGTCCTTCATCGGCGCGGGCATCGGGAAATCGGGGAATCCCTGCGCCAGGTTGATCGCGCCGTACTGGTTCGCCACGCGCGTCATCTCGCGGATCACCGACTCCGTGAACGTGCTGGCGCGCTTCGCCGTTGCCGCGCGGGCCGAGGCCTTGTGGGTGCTCGTCATCGTTTCCTTGTCAGCAACTTCGTCAAACTATTACGGGTCACCCATTCGATGAATCCTGCCGGACGCTCTACTTGGTCCTGACGTCGATCACGCCACCAGTTCCGCCACGAATTCCGTACTTGGCACCCGACTGCGTGATGTCGTAGTAACGGATATCCGCCACGTGGTACGCCTGGAGACTGCGAAGCGTGCTGAGATCGCCGTAGAGGACTCCATCTACGAACACGCTCGCGTATTCTGAAGTGGTGCTGGAGGTACTCGACGTCACCCCATGCGCGGCTAGCCAGTTCGGGCGCAGCCGGGCCACGGCGTCGTACACTGTGTTGGCGTCGGCGTGAGCATTGGCAATTTCGTCGAACGGCAAATAGTTCGCGTTTTTCTGAGCCACTCCGTTGGGCGACGAACCGGACGTAAGGCCATTGCTGGCACAGCCTAAAGCAGCCGCGACAGCCACCAGGTAAAGATATTTGACCGACATTTGGGTCCTCCGAAGTTGTTTGTGCTACTCAATGAACTCTGCGGCGGATCGTCGGCTTCCGCCAGTAAAATAATTGCGGTGCGAACTCCCTTTAACGTCCGGGTCAGACTTCAACCCGATAAAGTCTTTGACAAATCATATCACTTAAACGATGATGCGCGCCAAGGGGGTACCATGAGAATCGGAATAATCCTCGGATTGATATTGGCCATTATCCTCGCAACAATCCTCTGGAACAGGGGCAAGCCGCCCGTCCCTTGATGCGCGACACCCCGCTCCTGGGACTCGCGGCCGCGTTTACGCTTAGCGGTCTTGCCATCGCAACTCGCGAACGGGCTGGTTACGAACAGCCCTCGACCGTCCTCGTCACCGTAGTCGACTCCAGCGCCCGTTATCCGCTCGCCAACGCCGACGTCATCGACCTCGGCACCGGTCAGCACCGTTTCACCGATGAAAGCGGGCGGGCGAGAATCGCTTGGCCTGCCAATGGCGTGCTCCTTTTGAAAGTCCGAGAAGTCGGGTACCAGCCGCGGCAGAGGACAGTACGGCAATCGGAGGCTTCCGGTGCCACTGCCACTTTCGAGATGACCAGAGTCGCTTACGTCATCTCGCCGGTCAAAGCCACGAGCCATTGCTCCAGCTCGCCCGCGGCAGATTCTGGCGCGCTCGATCTCTCCGTATCGGCGCTCGACCAGCTTAAGCAAGGCGCCGAGAAATACGATCAGTTCCGGCGGCACTATCCGTTCGAGGCGACAGTCGAACGGCGAACAGCCGCCGTTCCCGAGACAGGCGACCTGAAGCGGATCGTCGTGAGCACCCAGAAGTTCAGATCCGACAACTGGGAGAGTTCATACACGCCGGGCGACATCGTAGAGTACAAGCGCGGTGGCTTCACCGTCCCTCTTCTCTTTCTCTCCACGCTCGGTGATTCGGTGTTCTGGGAGCACCACTGCTTCGCCGTTGACGGGGTCGAGTTGTACCGTGGCTCACGCGTGGTTCGTCTGGAGTTCTCTCCGACCACCGATGTAAAAGGTCCCGATTACAGCGGCACTGCATTCCTGGACTCGGCCACCAGCTCCCTTGTTCGTGTCGACTTTCGCCTCGCCAACCCGCCCGGTCGCGAGGGACCAACAAAACTGGAAGGCTACATCACCTTCATGTCGCCTTCTCCATTCGTGGAGGTTCCTGATACGACCGGAGCTATTTGGTGGATGCGCAGCCCCGATCACGGCGATTGGGGCAAGCCCGACTACGCGCAGGTCATGCGTCTCCAGGAGCTCAAGTATCGGAAGGAGAAGCCGCCCGGGTTCGACAAAAAGGACGCGCCGGCGGGTGTCGAGAAGAAGGAGTAATCCCGATCGCAGCCGAGGCCCCAATCGCCGCCAAGACTGGTTGACATCGCTTGAGATTGGTGGATCCATCGGAATTTCGGTGATCACCGCCGAGCCTGACTGAGCGCGCGCGGACGCTCAGCGCTCCGAACTCGGAGATAGCCGTTCGCGACACGAATGAGCTCGACAGACGTCTCCGGAACGTGCGACAGGAAATCGCCGCCAGCGATCCCGCCACCCTCCGCCATCACAGCGTTTTCCAGCGCGTGCGCGAGCAGCGTCACTACAAACCTGATCGCGCGCTCGGGATGGGGATGGCCGATGTCTACCCGGCGATCCCGCAGCAAGCGCTCGAACAGACCGAGAGTCTCGAGTTTCATCTCCTCCGCGTGCGCCCTGAACTCGGCGTCGCCATGGGTTCGAGCGTAGAGAAGCAGCGCGCGGACGAGTGCTCGCCGGCTTCTGTACCCTTCGATCATCCCCGTCACGAGGGTCGAAAGTACTTCTGTGGTCGGAATGTCCTTCCACTTGGCTGGGTCGAGCGCGAATTCGTTCGCTGCAAGGGCTTCGGCGAAGAACCGCTGATAGACGGCGCGGAGGAGCGAATCCTTGTCCGGAAAGCGCTTGTAGACATTCCCGACCGACATGCCCGCCGCCGCGGCGATTGCCGGGACGGTAGCAGCGTCGAGCCCTCGGGACTCCAGAATCTTCTCGGCGGCGCTGAGCAGCCGTTCGACCGCCTTCCGCCCCCGTTCCTGCACAGCGGGGAGCGGGGAACCCGCGGCATTCACAGACCGCCCCCAGACACCCGAATCACAACCAGCGTTCGCATAAGTGAATTCTAGTTCACCCTAAGGCGAATAGCAATTCACTTTAAGCAATATTATCCTAAATGCCTGCTACGTAACCATTTGCGTCAAGCGAGCGCCAGTATGAAAGCTCCGACGCTATCGGCCGCAAGGCCAACGGCTCCCTGCTTCGGTTCTGTGGATGCCAGACCGAGCTCGCCGATCTCACCCGGAAGAATTCAGGCGGGTAGCCTCCCAGGCCGTAAGCAGCCAATGCCCCTCTTTCCGGACGTAGACCTCAGTAAACCGGATCTCGAAGCTCGAGACTCCGCTCGCCGTCCGGACCCGCATCTGCGACCGGCCAATCGCGAGCGCCAGTCCGTCGTAGACTCTCACCCGCACGTCGCTCGGCGCGATCGACTCGTAAACCAGTGTCCTGTTCCGGATCGCGTCGATGAACTGCTGCCTCGACTCCAGGTTCCCGCCGGTGTGCACGTAGTCGAGCTCGTCATCCAGGAGAGTATCGAGCGCGGCGACGTCCTGTTTCGTCATCGCCTCGAACCGCTGACGCTCGGCCAGACGCACATTGCTCTCGGCCGTCAGGCGCGCGATCACGCGGCTGTGGTGCGGCGTGCACCCATAGAGGAAGAACAGAACCAGTAAGCGCACTAGCCGGCGCCCGAGTGGCGCCCAGGTGCGACCTGAAGCGGGCTGCACGCGCTGCGCTGAACGGGTACCCGTGACCTGGCGCACGAGTGGCGCCGAGCCGCTACTTGGTCCTGACGTCGACAGCCCCGGAGCCGTACCGCATTCCGTACTTCGACACCGCGTCGGGTCCGCTCAGGTAGCGGATCTCGTGAATCTGGCTCGCGACGATGTTCCGTAGACTGCTGAGCTCACCATAGTACTGACCATCGAAGAAGACGCTCGCATACTCGCTACCGCCGGCATTGATCGTAGAACGCCCGCGCGTCTTGAGAAACATCGGCCGCAGTCTGCTGACGACGTCGTAAGCGTTCGACTCGGTGGAAGCTTCGATTTCCTGCTCTGTGATCAGGTTGGGCTCCCGACGGACTGCTGTCCCGGCCGTTCCCGAGCTGGCACATGCCAGGGCCGCGGCCAGAGTGAGAACGAAGAAAGGTCTTCCTGTCATTATCTGCCCCCGAGTTTAGCAAGAGCCGCCCTGATCAATTCTGTCGCGGGCTTTCCGCCTCCGCCAGCGTCGAGCGCCGCCCTGACTCCACGTTCAGCATCAACGCTCGAATAGCCCAGCGAAACCAGTGCCCGCAAGGCATCATCCGCCGCGGCGCTCGCCGGGGCAGCGGATGTCCCGGTCGTTTCGCCCAATCCATCGAGCTTATCGCCGAGATCGAGAATCAGGCGCTCGGCCTTTTTTCTCCCTACGCGCGGGACGCTCTGAAGCGTCGGAATGTCCTTCTCCCGAATCGCGCGAATGAGTCGCGTTGCCGAAAGCGCCGATAGCAGACCGATTGCCAGTGACGGACCGACGCCGTTGGCCGTAAGAAGTTTTTCGAACAACCGCTTCTCGAACACGCTCGCGAATCCAAACAACTGCCAGGAATCTTCTTTCACGACGAGCGACGTGTGGAGCGACACAGTGTCGCCCACACGTGGAAGCGTCTCATACACACCAAGCGGAATCTTCAGCTCGTAGGCGACGCCGCCGCTCGTCATCACCTCGAGCGAATCCAGATCCTTGGCGACGAGCTTGCCCTCGATGCGTGCGATCAACGCTCGACTCTTTTCAGGTCCGCCGGCGTGCGCGTCATCGTCGACGACGGATATCGAATTGCTTCGATTTTGGGCAGGTTCGGCATCAGCGCGTATGCGAGCGCTGCCGCGACTCCGTCGGCTGCATCGCTCGGCTGCGGCGCCGATTTCAGCCGCAACAAACGCATCACCATGAACTGGATCTGAATCTTGGTAGCCGCGCCCGTGCCGGCGACGGCTTTCTTGATTTCAGCCGGAGGATATTCGTGGATCTCCATCGCCGAGTGCGCTCCCGCGAGAAGAATCACTCCGCGAGCGTGGCCGAGCACGACGGTCGTCCTGACGTTGCGGGCGTAGAAGATGTCTTCGATTGCAAGGACCGTCGGTTTGTGGCGGCGGATAAGCTCCAGAACGCCGTCGTGGATTTCGGCGAGCCGCTGCGCCAGCTCGTCGCGCGGCTTGGTGCGGATGACGCCACACTCTATCAGGGAGAGCGGGCCGCGGCCGTCCTTCCGAACTACTCCGTAGCCGGTTACCGCCGTGCCGGGATCGATCCCGAGAATTACGACGGGTTCGGCATCACGCACCGGACATTTGCTCGACGTCCATGTCGAAATTCGCTGAGACCTTCTGCACGTCGTCCAGCTCCTCGAGGTCTTCGAGCAGCTTGATCAGCGACTCCGCGTTTTTTCCCTCGACGCGGACCGTCGACTTCGGAATGAACGCGACCTCCGACTCGGCGATCGTTATTCCTTTTGCCTTGATCGCGTCCTCGACTATGTGCATTCCGTGTGGATCGGTCGTCACGATGTACTGCTCGCCTTCCGCCCGGAAATCCTCGGCGCCGCCGTCGAGCGCGACTTCGAGAACCATGTCCTCGTCGTATTTCGCCGCGTCGATGTAGATCTGTCCCTTTCGATCGAACAGGTACGACACTGAATGCGGCGGACCGAGGTTGCCGCCGAGGCGTGTGAGCTTGTGCCTGATTTCAGCGACTGTGCGGGTGGGATTGTCACTCAATGCGGAGATCAGAATCGCGACGCCACCGGGGCCGTAACCTTCGTACGTCACCTCGACGTAGTGGACGCCCTCGAGCTCACCAGTTCCTTTCTTGATCGCGCGCTCGATGTTGTCCTTCGGCATCGAGCCGGCCTTCGCCGCATCGATCGCGGTTCGCAGCCGCGGATTGTGGGCGGGATCGCCACCGGCCAGCTTCGCGGCCATCGTGATCTCGCGAATGAGCTTGGTGAACTGCGCGCCGCGCTTCGCGTCGGTCGCAGCCTTGTAATGCTTGATCTGTTTCCATTTACTGTGGCCGGCCATATCAGCTCGGTTGAGATTGCGTGGCAATGTGTCGCGCGGGAGCCGCCGGCGATGCGGACAGCTCCAGGAGCAGCGTGTTGAGCTCCGCGCGGGATGCCTCATCTAACTGCGCGGAGGCGGCTTTCACAAGGTCGGTAAAAGCGATGGCGCACCGCGCCCGGTCCAATCCGCTGAGTGCGCCAAAGATGCCGAACGCGGTGGATCTAACTCCGCTGGGAATCGCCAGCGACGACAGCCACTGCTTTGTGTTCTCGGTCCGCTCCAGGACGACTTCCCGCGTCAGCTCGTAGGGCGGAAGTATTCCGGCGCAAAGCCGCCCCAGCTGAAGGCAGGCGACGAGAGTCTCCCGATCTCCGCCCAGGGATGCGCGTCCCGAGAGCGTGGTTAGCGCGCGGAATCGGAAAATGGGGGTCGTCAGAGCGAAACGTGGCAGCTGGCCGAGCACCCTCCGAATCTAGGCACGGACTCCGCCTGCGGCTACATTCCGAACTATGGCCGCGCCGGTCCTGAACCCCCCAAAATCGATACTCTGGGTGGACGATGAAGGTGAGCTCCTCGAGCCTCACCGCATTTTCCTTCGCTCCAAGGGCTATACCGTAGAGTGGGCGTCCAACGCCGACGACGCGATCGAGCTGCTGAGGCGTCGTCCTTTCGACATCCTGCTGCTCGATGAGCAGATGCCGGGCAAGCGCGGCCTCGAGGTCTATCGCGACGTGCGCGAGATCTCGCCGACAATGCCCGTCGTGATGGTGACCAAGAGCGAAGAGGACTCGACGCTCAAGGAGGCCATCGGCGTCAACATCCGCGATTACCTCGTCAAGCCGATCAACCCGCGGCAGGTGCTCAGCGTGGTGACGCGGATTCTCGAGGGCCCACGAATTCGACAGCAGGCGATCGCGCGCAGCTTCGTCGAGCGGTTCCGGGCGATCGAGCTGGAACGGGACCACAATCTCGACTGGCGCGGCTGGATAGATCGCTACGACGAGCTGATGCGGTGGGACGTGGATCTCGCCGCCGCGGGAGAGATGGGACTCTACGAATCGCTGCAGGGTCTTTATCCCGACATGCACCGCGAGTTCGCCGTGTACATGAAGAACAATTATCCGGCGTGGCTCAAAAATCTCGAGGGGAATCGTCCCCCACTCTCGATCGACATCGTCTCCGAGTTTCTGCTGCCGATTCTCGAGCGCGACAAGGCGGCGGTGTTCATCGTCGTGGATTGCCTCAGGCTCGATCAGTGGCGCGTGCTGGAGCCGTTGCTCGCGCCCTTTTTCGATACGGAGACCACGCACTACTACGCGGTGCTGCCGACCGCGACGCCCTACTCCCGAAATTCGTTGTTCAGTGGACTCTTTCCGGGCGAGATCGCGGCGCGTCTTCCTGACTGGTGGGGAAACGCGGATCGCGAGGACGAATCACTCAACGCGCACGAGAAGGAGTTGCTGGAATCGCACCTCCAGGAGCTGTGTGGGAAGACGCCGGTCCGCTATCAGAAGATTTCGACCGCCGCCAACTCGGACGAGCTCGAGCGACACCTCGGCACCGCGATTGGTCCCGAAGGCGTGAGCGCATTCGTGTTCAACTTCGTCGACCTCCTGACCCATGGGCGCAGCGAATCACAGATACTCTATGAAGTTGCGCGCGACGAAATCGCCCTTCGGCAGATAACGAGACAGTGGTTCCAGCGATCGGCGCTGTTCAGCGTGCTCAAGGAAGCATCCCGGCGGAAGATCTCCGTACTTCTTACCACGGATCACGGCTCGATCCATTGCAACACTCCCGCGACCGTTTACGCCAAGCGGGATGCGAGCGCCAATCTGCGATACAAGTTCGGCGAGGATCTTCGCGCCGAGCGTCCGGACCAGGCGCTCCTGTTTTCGAACGAGGACATGCTGCGGCTGCCACGTCGCGGCGCGGGTGGAAATACTTTGCTCGCGACCAACGATTGTTTCTTCGTCTATCCGACAAAGCTGCGCGAGTACCAGAGCCGGTATCGCGGATCGTTTCTCCACGGCGGCGTGACGCCGGAGGAAGTGATTTTGCCGTTGGCGCTGCTGACTCCGCGACGGTAGTGCGGGAGGCGGGAGGCGGGAGTCGGGAGGCGGGAGACGCAAAAGCGGAAGCGCGGAAGCCAATTCGCGAGACCTCGCACGCTGTTCCCGCCTCCCCCCTCCCGCCTCTCCCCTCCCTCCCTCCGCCTCCCGCCTCCCACCTCTCGCCTCCCGCTTCCCCCGTCTACAGGAAACTCGTCCCATTCCTGCGCCCGCACGCCTGGCGTATGGCCGTCACCATCGCGGCCAACCTGCTTGCGGCGCTGCTCGATGGCTTCGCGATCGCGCTGCTGATTCCGTTCCTCAACATCCTGTTCCACCAGCCGTCGACGTCACTCAAGTCCGGTTGGGTGTCGAAGCTTCTCAACGCTACGGTCGGGAGCCAGATCATACCGGGCGACGAGATGCGCTCGCTGCGCAACGTGATCCTGCTCGTCATGGCGTCGGTGCTGCTCAAGAACCTGCTGGTGTGGATCGCGGGACAGTTTGGCGCGACGCTCCAGGAGTTCGTGACGCGCGATCTTCGCAACGCCGTCTATCGTCACCTGGCGCATCTGCCCCTCGGCTACTTCACCCAGATGAAGGCCGGCCAGATTCTATCGCGGGTGATCAACGACACGTTCGAGGCGCGTCTCATTCTCACGCAGATCGTGACCCAGGGACTCCAGGCCGCATCGCTCGTAATCGTCTATATCGCGATCCTGTTCAGCATCTCGTGGCAGCTGACACTGATCGCGCTGATCATTCTGCCGCTGCTGGGCCTCTCTCTCCAGCCGATGCTCAGGAGACTGAGAAAGGGCAATCTTCGTCGCGGCAACGTTCACGGCGAGATGACGAGCGTACTGCAGGAGACGATAAGCGGAATCCGTCTGGTGAAGGCATCGGGCACCGAGAGCTACGAGGAAGCGCGGTTCGCCGACGGAAGCAACAAATACGCGCGCAGCAGTCTCAAGATGACGCGTCTGGCGCTCGTTGCGCCGCCGGTTACCGAAGTCATTGGAACCTTGATCGCTGTCCTGGTGCTATGGGTCGGTGCATTGCAGGTACTGCAGAGCGGCACGATGACAGGCGCGACGCTGCTCGCGTTTCTCACGCTCGTGCTGCGGCTCCTTCAACCGCTGAAGCAGCTGTCGCAGATGCGTACCACCGCGCAGTCGTCGCTGGCGTCGGCGGAACGATTGTTCCAGATCCTGGATTCGCCGGCGGAGTTTCAGCGCGATCCCGGAACCCGCGACAAGGCGACGTTCGAGCGCGATCTCCGGTTCGAGAAGGTCACATTCGCCTACGAGGACGCGCCGGTTCTGTCCGGGATCGATCTCGTGGCACGCAAGGGCGAGGTGGTCGCGCTCGTTGGTCCCAGCGGATCAGGGAAGAGCACGTTGGTGGATCTCATTCCGCGATTCTACGAGCCCGGCCAAGGCCGGATTCTGCTGGACGGTGTCGACACGCGCGAGATCAAGCTGCCGGTACTCCGCTCATTGACGGGAATCGTGAGTCAGGAGACGGTTCTCTTCCACGATTCGGTTCGTAACAACATCGCCTATGGCGCGCCCGGCAGGTACACGCAGGAGCAGATCGAGGCCGCGGCCCGGGCGGCGAACGCGCACGAGTTTATCGTCGAGCTTCCCGACGGTTATGACACCATGCTTGGAGAGCGGGGGACGAGACTCTCGGGAGGGCAGCGACAACGGCTGGCGATTGCACGGGCCTTGCTCAGTGACCCGCCGATACTCATTCTCGATGAGGCCACGTCCGCGCTCGATACGGAGTCGGAGCGGTTGGTGCAGGAGGCGGTTGACCGGCTTTTGCAGGGAAGGACGGTGTTCGTCATCGCGCACAGGCTGTCAACGGTGACGCACGCCGACCAGATCGTCGTTCTCGATCGCGGTGAGATCGTCGAGCGGGGGACCCACGCCGAGCTGCTGGCAAAGCGAGGTGCGTACTCCCGACTCTATACATTGCAGTTCGGTGGAAATGGAGAGGCCGGCGATCAGGCGGCGTCCACTTCCAGCCGAATGGCTCCTTCAGCCGGGTAAGCAAAGAGTGCACGTCTTATTTCTTCACACTGCTCGCGAATGGTCGGGCACCGCCCGCCTCTTTGCGAGAGCCGGTCGCGGCATCTCCGAGCGTGGCGCAAAGGTAACGCTGCTCGTGACGCCCGACAGCAACGTGCATCTGGCGGTGTCGCCGCGTCGCGACCCTGGTCAGGCGCGGCACACGCCGATCCCCGAGCCATTCGAAATAATCCCGTTCGCCACGGATGGGTTGTTCTTCTCGGCCGCGCGGCGGCTGAAAAGGATTTTTCGCCGCTGGGATGCTGACGCAGTGTTCGTCACGACCGATCACGAGCATCTGATCGCGGCGACCGCCTGCTGGATGAGCAGTAACGGCTCCGTGGTTCGCTGGACCCCGGCGGGGAAAAAACTCGAGATGGGAATCTCGGGCAGGTTGGCGAACAGGCTCGCGAAGACCTCGTATCTCTTTGCCAGCGAGAAGGACCGCCGTATCGCGATCATCCCAAAAAACGCGATCGAGTCGTCGGTGGCGGAGATCGGTGTAGACGTTGCGACGTACCCAGCCGGCGACGGCAAACCGGCGGGCGCGGAAGTTGAGCCGGCGAGTGATCAGAAGCCGGCGGAGGCACTCAAGTACATCGTCTGCGTGTACGATCCGACCTCGCGCGGCCGAGCGGCAACCGCGATCCGTACGATGTCGATGTTGTCGCCGCGGCATCCGAATCTCAGGCTGATGATCGTCGGCCCGGGCTCGGACGACGAGGACCTGAGGATGCAGGCCGCCGCGCTCCGCGTGTTGCACCTGGTGAGCTTCCTCGGCGAGCGCGACGACGTCGTGAGCCTGATGCAGGACGCGCATCTCGGCTGGGTCGTCGCAGACGCGGACACCGGCGTCTACGGGATTCTCGATCTGATGGCGCTCGGCATTCCGACGGTCGCGAGCGAGGACGGCGTCGCGCAGCGCTATATCGCGAACGGAATCAGCGGCACGCTCTACCCTCCCGACGATTCAGCCTCGACCGCGGCGGCCGTCGCGGGAATGCTGAACAAGGAAGACGCGCGCGAAACGATGGGAAAAGCGGCGCGCGCGAGGGTGGCGAGAGAGTTTCCGGAGACCCAGATGATCGAAGGCTTCGATCGCGCGGCGAACAACGCGCGCACAAAAGGCCGTAGTCAGGGGTGAGTCCATCCAACCGCGGCTCCTCCGACGTAACGGCGGTGATCGCGGCTCACAACGAATCCGCGAACATAGAAGCGTGCATCGCGAGCGTCGAATGGGCTCGCGAGGTCATCGTCGTCGAGAACGATTCGCTGGATGACACCATCGATCGTGCCCGTTCCGCCGGAGCGACGGTGATCAGTCCGGCCTTCACGACGATCGGCGTTGCGCGCAACCATGCGATCGCGCGAGCAAAGACCGGGTGGATCTTCGTCCTCGACGCGGACGAGCGCTGTACGCCTGAGCTTGCTGAGGAGATCGGGCGCGTAGTCAGTGAACCCGGCGACGTAAGTGCATACCGGGTTCCGCGTCGCAATTTCTTTCTCGGCAAGGAGATACGTCACGGAGGTTGGGGAAGCGACAAACCCATCCGCTTGTTCAAGCGGGAGGTGCGGTACAACACCAACCTTGTGCACGAGCACGTCGATGTGACGGCAGGCGCCGTTGGCGAAGTCAGGAGTAAGCTCCTCCACTACACGTACATTTCCCTGAGCCAATACTTTGAAAAGTTCGACAGGTACAGCCGATGGTGGGCGGAGCAGAATTTTGCGAAGGGAAGGCGGAGCACCGCGGGCGCGATTCTGTTCAAGCCGCCCGCACGATTCTTCAGCATGTACTTCTTCAAGGGCGGATTTCTAGATGGTGCTCACGGGTTGGTCCTTGCCTGCCTTGCATCCGCCAGTGTCATGGCCAAATACGCGCGACTGTGGGAGCGATCTGTCCGTCGTGAGCGCTGAGATTCCGTTTCCGACTTGAAAGTCCTCATCATCGGCGCCAATCAAAAATGGCGCATGGAGAAGTGCACCGAGCGCGCACTGAAGAGGGACGGACACAAGACTCTCCTCATCGACGACAAACGCGCGACTCGCCTGATTGGCCGTAAGCTCACTCAGAAGTGGGCGTTGTCGCAGGCGCGACGGTTCAAGGCCGACTTCGTGTTCCTTGGCAAGTGTCAGGGTCTCGATCTCGAGACAGTCGCGACGATCATCGACGGCAAGCCGAACTCGCTGTGGTACCATGATCCGCAGTGGTACAAGAGCACCTACCGCCCCGAAGTGAAGCACGTCATCGCGGTGGGGAAGCTCACGCAGACTTTCTTCGTTTCCGGGTTCGACGCCGAGTGGAGAGCTCTCGGACTTCCCGCGAAGTTTCTGCCGTCGGCGGCCGACCGCGACATCCGGCCGGTCGCGCCGAAGCAGGCCTACCAGTCCGACGTAGCCTTCATAGGAACCGGCTACGATCCTTCTCGCGCGCAGTTCCTGCTCAAGATCGCCAACAAGTACGACATCAAGGTGTGGGGCAAAGGCTGGGAGAAGTGGCGGAAGCCATTGAACTGGAAGAGGCGCGCGGTGGAAGGAAAGGAGTTTGCCGCCGTCTGCTCCAGCTCCAAAATCTCCCTCGGCATCAATCCCGATCGCGCCAAAGGCGCGAGCACCTACACATCGGATCGCACCTGGATGGTGATCCTCGCCGGCGGCTTCTACCTCGGCCACGGCACTCCGGGACTGACCGAGATGCTGCGCGAAGGTGATCACTGCGCCTGGTACACCGACATCGATTCGTGCCTCGCCAAGATCGAGCATTACCTCAAGAATGCAGCGGCACGCGAGCGCATCAGGCGCGAGGGACAGGTCTTTGTGCGCGAGAACCACACGTTCGACCAGCGAATTCACAATCTGCTTTCCGGCGAAGCCTTCGTGAATCCGCTATCGTAATAGAGTGACAGCGCCCACAGCCCAGGGAAGCAGCAGCCTCGCGAAAGCGGCCCCCGCTCCAAAAAAGTCAGACCAGCCCGTGCGCAAAGCGACCCTCGCGCACCGGGTCGAGTACTACACGATGCGCGCGACGATCGCTGCTCTGCGCGCGATGAGCTGGGATAGCGCGTGCAAAGTGGGCGAGCAACTTGGCGAGCTGGGGTACCGCCCGCTCGGAATTCGGAAGCGCGTCGTCGAGCGGCAGATCGCGGCCGCGTTCCCGGATCTAACCCCTGAAGCGGTCGTGAATCTGGCCCGCGAATCCTATCGGCACCTCGGCCGCACCTTCATCGAGACGGCGCTTCTCGACAAGCTGGGGAAGGACGGACTTCAGGAGCTCGTCGAGACCGTCGATGGCTGGGAGGAGATCGACGACGTGATGGCCAAAGGAAAGGGCGCCGTCATGGTCACCGGCCACATCGGAAACTGGGAGCTCGCGGGGGCGTACGTTGCCGCGCGTGGAATTCCGCTCGACGCGATCGTGCGCGGGATGGCGAACCCTCTCTTCGATGCGTACATAAATCACACCCGCGAAGAAATCGGGATGACTGTCGTCCACGACTCGGACGCGGTACGGCGCACTCCACGTTCGCTGCGCGCCGGTCGAGCCGTGGCGTTCGTCGCCGACCAAGGGGTGATGGGGCTGGCATCGACGTTCGTGCCGTTTTTCGGGCGACCTGCCAAGACGCCGCGCGGCGCGGCGGTATTCGCCTTGCGATTCGAGGTGCCGGTGATCTTCGTGGTGGCGCTCCGGAAACCGAACGGGCGCTATCGTATCGTCGTCGAGCGAATCGAGGCGCGTCGCACGGGCGACATGGATCGAGACGTCGATGCTATCGTCACGAACTTCACCGAACACCTGGAAAAGTGGGTTCGCACCGTGCCCGCGCAGTACTTCTGGCAGCACCGCAGATGGAGACGGCAGCCGCCGGACACACCGCCCGAGCTGCGAGATCCGTCGGCGTAACCTGAGAGGAGGATGATGCTCGATCCCAAGCAGCGGCAGCGATTCCTTCGCGACAATCGCGCGCGCCTCGGAATCGGGATCGTCATCGTCATGGCGCTCGCCGCCGCTCTCGCGCCGCTGATCGCGCGACAGAGTCCGATCACGATCGACCTCCTCCACATACTCGAGCGTCCATCGGGGCACCACTGGCTGGGTACGGACATCCAGGGGCGCGACATCTGGTCACGTCTGGTCTTCGGCGCCCGGGTGTCGCTCACCGTCGGCCTGATCTCTCAGGGGATCGCTCTCACACTCGGTGTGACGATGGGTCTGCTGGCGGGATTCTATGGTAAGTGGGTGGACGAGGTCGTGATGCGTCTGGCAGATGTTACGCTCGCGTTCCCGACATTGCTCCTGTTGATCGCGATGGTTGCCGCGCTCCAGCCTTCGGAAGGAGTCGTCTTCGCAACCATTGGCATCGTCGGCTGGGCCGGAATGGCGCGCATCGTCCGCGGCCAGGTTCTCGTCGTGCGTCAGCTCGAGTACATCCAGGCGATCAGGGCGCTCGGCGCCGGCGATCTTCGGATCATGGCCCAGCACGTGTTGCCCAACGTCATCGCGCCGGTCGTGATTGCGGCGACGCTCGGCGTCGCGGGTGCGATCATGGCTGAGGCCGCGCTGTCCTTTCTCGGACTCGGTGTTCCACCACCGGCGCCCAGCTGGGGGTCGATGATTGCAGACGGGCGCGATCTCGATCAACTTCGACGTGCTCCATGGACGTCGGTTTTCCCGGGAGTTGCGATCGGCGCCGCCGTACTTGGATTCAACCTGCTGGGTGATGCGCTGCGCGATGCGCTCGACCCCAGACAGTACTACCGCGCGAAGAAGGAAGGAGAGGCGTGACCATGACGCGACTGTCGTCGCTGGCGCTGGCTCTCACAACGATCGTCTGTGGCGCGCCCAGGGAGGAAGCCGCGTCGCAGAAAGCCGCGCCGGAAAAAACGGCGCAGGTCTCGGCCGCCGCGGCCAAGCCACCGTCTCTCAAGGCGCCGGCTATCAAGCTCGCGGCGGAAGAAGTCGCTCGCGGTCTCGACGCTCCGGTCTATCTGACGGCGCCGAGCGGCGACTCGAGACTCTTTATCGTCGAGCAACCGGGTCGCATCAGAATCGTCGAGAACGGGAAGCTGCTGCCGAAGCCGTTCCTCGACATCACGAGCAAGGTTGGCTACGGCGGTGAGCGTGGGTTGCTCAGCGTTGCGTTCCACCCGCAGTACCGCGCCAACGGATTCCTGTTCGTCAACTACACGAACAAGCATGGCGATACGCGCGTCGAGCGCTACTCATCGTCATCCGCCGACAGGAATCTCGCGGACCCTGCCTCCGCAAAATTGACACTCGCGATCGACCAGCCTTACGCGAATCATAATGGCGGGCACAATCTGTTCGGGCCCGATGGAATGCTCTACATCGGAATGGGCGATGGGGGCAGCCAAGGCGATCCCCATGGGAACGGGCAGAATCGCAATGTCTTGCTGGGCAAGCTTCTGCGGATCAACGTGGATCGCGGCGATCCGTACGTCGTTCCCTCGGGCAATCCGTATGCGAAAGGCGGCGGCAGGGGAGAAATCTGGGCCACGGGGCTGCGCAATCCGTGGCGGTTCGCCTTCGACCGTGTTGCCGGGATGCTCTACATCGCCGATGTCGGACAGGACAAATACGAGGAGATCAATGTCGTGCCGCTATCCGCCGCCGGAGTCAACTATGGATGGAGCACCATGGATGGACCGTCCTGTTTCAAGCTTCCACTTTGTGCGAAGAGCGGGCTGCAGCAGCCGGCGTACTGGTATACGCATGAACACGGCACGTGCTCCATCATCGGCGGCTTCGTTTACCGCGGTCGAAAAATTCCCGAGATTCAGGGGCAGTACTTTTATTCCGATTATTGCAACAGCTGGGTGCGGAGCTACACGTACACGTCGGACGGCACGAACCGGTCGTGGCACCAATGGCTCGACGGCGGACTCGGCAACATCGTTTCATTTGGAGAGGACGCCGAAGGAGAGCTGTACATCTGCAACTCGAATGGACGGGTTTACAAAATCGTCAAGAGTGCAGGCGCGGCCGGGTAGGACCACTCACCTCAACCCGAGACGACCATGATGCTCCAGACTGCTACTCCTCCTGCTCCATCCTTCACCGAGACGCTGATGGCGTCCTTCCGCGACGCGTTCTCGATGATCCTCAGCGCGATTCCGCGGATACTCGGCTTCATAGTCGTCGTCGCGATCGGATGGTTCGTGTCGACGATCCTGGCGAAAGCGGTGACGGGCTTACTACGAGCGATTAAATTCGACGAGTTGGCCCAGAAATCGGGCCTCGCGGACTTCCTGGGAAAGATGGGCACCGGTACAGACGCCGCCGGCGTCGTCGCGGGCCTGGTGAAATGGCTCGTTCGCATCGTCGTTCTGCTGGTGGCGTTCGACGTGCTTGGTCTCCCGGCGGTTTCGGACGTGATGCGTCAGCTGCTGCTGTGGCTGCCCAATCTGGTCGTCGCGATCTTCGTGCTGTTCATCGGCGGCATCGCTGCGCGCGCTCTCGGAAATATCGTGCGTGGGGCGACGGCGGAAAGTGGATTCAGCAATCCCGAGACACTGGCGAATGTCGTTCGGACGGCGGTGTGGGCATTCGCGATCGTCGTGGCGATCAATCAGCTTGGGATCGCAACGAACCTGATCAACACTCTGTTCACAGGGTTTGTGGGAGCGTTGGCGATTGCGCTGGGGCTCGCGTTCGGACTAGGCGGCCGCGACCTCGCGTCGCGTACACTGGAAAACTGGTACGACCAGGCTCAGGAAGCGAAACCTTCCAGGAGAAAGGCGAAGGCGGACGAGTAACGACGGTTCCATACAAAAAAATGGCCCTCGGACAATTCCGAGGGCCATTTCATTTGCGGCCGTTCGCCCCATAGCAAGTCAGCTCCTAGGCATCGAGGTGCGCAATGGCGTCGTGCTCAATGAGCACGATTGAGGGCTCGCATTGGAGCCCTTTGAGTGCCGCGGTAGAAAGCTCCGCCGCAAATCCAGGAGGAGCGGTATAGAGCTGCTTGGCGGTGAACGAGTATTTCGCGCTCAAAATCGCCGTGGTCGCGACAGGGTCGGTGCCCGCCTTGTACTCGATGATAAAGGCCGGAGCGCGCGGATCAAATTGTCCCTGAACCGCGAGGCACCCTGCCGTTTCCGTCGCGCTGCGGCAGGAGCTGACAAGAACACCAATTGCAAAGACTGACATCAAAAGGCGCATGAGATACCTCCGGAAAATGGTTCGTTGACTCCATTATACCCGAGGAACCGCAGCTTAAAACGTGCCGTGCAATCTTACAAATGGGGTGCTATTGCCGCGCTCGCCTTTTCTGCCGTGAGAATCGGGATGACCTCAAAGTCCACGAGATCGCTCCACTTGGACATCCATTCATCCAGAAGCATTCGATCGTCGCAGTCCATTATCTGAAAACAGCGCTCGAAATCGGTCGTAACCCAGCTGGACAGGTACCGCGCGCCGTGCGGAGCCATCCGCCCCTTCTCCTTGAAGCGGCGGTAGACCGGCTTTGCATCTCCGTCGCGATATGTCTCGATCACCATGAAGAGCATGTGCGCCTCGGTTCAGGGCAGTGCAGGTCTCTGATCCAGCTTCTCAGCTTTAAGACGCTTCGATCGGCTTCCGGTTTCGTGTAAACAGAAGCGCTAGCTGCTGGTCGTTCTGGCGTCGCTAACTACCGGGCTTGTGCGGTCGAATCCACGAAGACTGTCACACGGGCGCGACTCAAACCGAGCCTGTGTCGAACGCTGGCCGTGACCTGATGCTCGGCAGCGCTCAGCGACGTAGTGCTGATAATCGAGTCCCTTCCGAGCTCGCCATCGATGTCGCTTATCCAGCGCCACGCTCCCGAAGGGATCACCCCAAAGTCTAGGTCGCCGTTCAGGTCGGCCGAGAAGTCGACCGTGTCGCCTTGCGCGAAGTGTGAGGACTGCGCGGGGAAAGCGATCGTCACCCTTGGCCCGCTGTCACGACATGACAATCCTGTCGTGAGCGCGCCAGCGGCGAACAAAGCACGAATTGGAAAGTGTTGATTTCGGATAGTCATTTCTTCCCCCTTCGAATTAGGCCATAGTCCCGTGCGCCCTTGCGCAATAAATGATATCCGCCGGTCAAAGGCTTGGTCGAGGCCAGATCGGTTTCAAGGCTGACACGCTGTCCGTTCAAGTACACGCCACCCTGCTCGACCAGCCTTTTCGCCGCCCCTTTCGATGCTGCAAGCTTCAACGTCACCATCGCGTCGAGCAGTCCGGGCACCGCAGGCACCTCCGCGAACGGCACCTCCTCGCTCAACGCTCTCAGCACCGGCTCCGAGAGCGTAGTCGGGTCCGCTTTTCCGAACAACACTCGCGACACCTCCTCCGCGACCCGCGCGGCGTCCTCGCCGT
>Ga0193727_1000144_pt1 | contig 24084 bp, 20 predicted proteins | sample H2c2metaG_FD_143051 | JGI IMG/M metagenome (GOLD analysis project Ga0193727, IMG submission 143051) | Soil microbial communities from a riparian zone of the East river system, Colorado, United States - H2c2 | ecosystem: Environmental > Terrestrial > Soil > Riparian zone | place: USA: East River...
GGCGCGAGCGACATCCACCTCGAGGCAGGGGAGAGCGGGATCGCCGTCCGCTATCGCATCGACGGGATGCTCAAGGAGGTGATGGTTCTTCCGAAGGCGGTTGGAGTCCCGCTCGTGTCGCGGATCAAAATCATGTCCCAGATGGACATCGCCGATCGGTTGCGGCCGCAGGGCGGAAGGGCACGCGTTGCGATCAACGGCGCTCGCGTGGATCTGCGCGTCTCGACGCTGCCGGCGTCTCACGGCGAGAAGGTCGTGATACGAATCCTGGATTCGCGCGCGGCGCTAAGGTCAGTGGAATCCCTTGGTCTCGATCCGGTCGACGGCCCGCGAATGCAGAAGCTGCTCGACGTGCGCGAAGGGCTCATCCTCGTCACCGGGCCAACCGGCTCGGGAAAAACGACGACGCTGTACGCCGCACTTCGCCTGTTGCAGAATCGCGGCGTCAATATCATCACGGTCGAAGACCCGGTCGAATACAGAATTCCCGGAATCGTACAGGTGCAGATTCACGAAAAAGCCGGACTTACGTTCGCGTCGGCGCTACGGTCTGTCCTCCGCCAGGATCCGGACGTCGTTCTGATCGGCGAGATTCGCGACCGCGAAACGGCGGCGATCGCGATTCAGGCGTCGCTCACGGGCCACCTGGTGTTCGCCACTCTACACACCAACGATGCCTGCAGCTCGATCGTTCGCCTCACCGACCTCGGCGTCGATCCGGTTAAGCTTGCCGGCGCTCTCAAGGGAGTTGTGGCGCAGCGCCTGATTCGGCGGCTCTGCCCGGCGTGCCGGCTCGTCGCCAACGCCGGGGTGCCTCGCCGCCTCGTGGGCGCCATCCCCGAGGACTCGATGATATACGTCTCGACCGGGTGCAAGGAATGCTCGATGACCGGCTATTCCGGGCGCGTCGCGGTCACGGAAGTACTCGTCGCCACTCCCGAAATTGAGCGGTCGATTGCGGCCGGCGATCCGCCGGAGCGTCTTATCGCCGCGGCGCGCGCGTCAGGGACGCGCTCGCTCTGGGGCTGTGGGTGCGCGCAGCTCATCGCCGGTTACACGAGCGCGCCGGAGCTGGTACGCGTTCTCGAGCCCGAGGGTGCTCGCGCCCGTCCGCTCGAGCCCGGCACAGGCTATGATCTACCGAAGCCAATTGTCTACGAGAGACGAACACAGAGCCCAATGACGCAGATCGTTCCCGGAGTCGTCGAAGTGTACGTCATCCGCCACAACGCCGGCGATTGGCGGGTGCTCGTGCTCCAGCGCGCGCCGGATGCTAGCAGGCCGGGCTCGTGGGAGCTCGTCTACGGCAAGATTGACGCGGGTGAGCGGCCGGAGCGAGCGGCCGTTCGGGAACTGCGCGAGGAGACGGGACTCGAGGTGAAAGCGTTGTACGACATAACGGTCAATAGCTTCTTCCTGCACGCGAGCCAGACAATCCAGATGTCGATCGTGTTCGCCGCATTCGTCGCTGATGACTCGGAAGTCACCATAAGCGAGGAGCATCAGCGCTTCGAGTGGCTGACCGTGGACCAGGCTTGCGAGCGCTTTACCTGGCCGCGCGCCGCGCGGGGGCTCAGGGATGTTCACCATCTCCTCGCGCGCGGAGACGCTGGACCGGTTGAGGATGCGCTTCGGGTGATCTAGGGGAAAAGAGTGCGATCCGATATCTGCCAACTGCAGACTGGGGGAAAGAATGCGATCCGAGATCTGAGCAACCCAAGATCCCAGAGCTTAGTAACAACGCTTTCGACGCGTCTCGGTGGCGTTACGGTACAGGCGTTGGGTTGTAACAGGAGGGCGCCGGAACGGTCGGAGCGCGGTGACTACCCCCTGAGATCTTGAGTTGCTCAGATCTCGGATCACGTTCAGTTCGCAGTTTGCAGTTCTCAGATATCGGATCGCATTCTTTTCCTTTAGCCCCGCCCTGCCTCCGGCCTTGGCCTAACGGTCGTCAGATTCCCCTGATCCCCCGGTGCATTCGGTTTCACACGAACGCTCTTGGCCGGAATCCCAACGTAAACGTGGTAGGGCCTGACATCCTTGGTCGCCACGGCCATCGCCCCGACCATCGCCTGTTCGCCGACGTGCACCCCCGCGAGCACCGTCGCGTGGTACGTGATGCGAACTCCGTCCTCGAGCCGCGTCGGGGCGTCGGTGACATCACGCTGATCCACGATGCTGTGCGTATGGCTGTACACGTTCGCGAAATCGCTGATGGACACGTTGTTGCCGAGCGAAATGCCGCCGCGATCGTCCAGCAGGACGTACCTGTGGACGACCACGTTGTCGCCCACCTCCATGTTGTAGCCGAACGAGAACTCCACGAACTGGAACGCCTTGAAGTTCTCTCCGCACTTCTTGAAGATGTACGGCGCGAGCACCCGCCTCAGCTGCACGCCCAGCTCGACGTTCTGCCCGCCCAGCACCGTGCGATCGAACGAGTACCAGAGCCAGAGCAGCGGCTTCACCTTCTGAAAGCGCGCATCGTCGCACTCCGCGTAGTACTCGGGCTCGAGCGTCACATTGCGCGGATCGAGCGCCGACAACGCGAGGCGCGTCGGGAGCGGAAGCTTGGCGTCTTCAACCGCGGTCTCCCAATTCACGGCAAACTGGGGATAGGAGATCTCGCACAGCGTCCGCCGGCAGAGCAGCGCCCGGTCTGAGCCGGATTTCAGCTCCGCGGCGATCTTCTCGAGCCACTGTGATCCTATTCCGGCGCTCGGAAGAGCGGGAAGCTTGCGAAGCGGATAGATGGGCATATTTGGAAAATTGATGCTCGCCTCGGCGAAAAACCAGCTATTGCGGCGCAGGACGTGCCGCTCTCGCGCGAACCAGCGCCTTTTCGCGCTCGACACGCGTGAGGATTTGATCCCAGCTACCGTCACGAACGTCCTGGAACGTCACCGTCAGGGGCTGATCGAGATCGATCGCCTCGTCGAACAGGTAAATCGCGCTCTGCGTCTCGCGCTGCTTCAGCCGCTGCTCCCCGAATCCTGAGCTGAGCGGCAACACTTCGAGCGCCCGGAAATCGCGTCCGCTGCTCGTGATTACCAGCTCCATCGGGCTGAAATGCACGTCGGGCTGCACACCGTAGAACGACACGTACCAAAGGTCCGGAGATCGCCCCCCGGTGCGTCGCGTAACCGCGGCGATCGCCGCCTTGTTGCTCTCCTGAAGCTCGCGCAGCGCCCGATACGAATCGGGCGTCAGCAGCCGGATGAGGTTCTCGTCGAGCGGTATGGCGCGAACGATCAGGCCCTGGAGCTCCAGCCTGATCGCGATGTCGTCCTGCCTGAGCGATCCGAAGCCCACGGGAACATTGGCGCGGCCCACCGTGTCATCAGCGATCGGCGCGAGCGTTCCCGACTGGCCGGCGGCGGACGGCGCTCCACCAGCGCACGCGCTGATTGCGCCCGCCATGAAGACAATTGCAAGCGCACGCCGCGTGCTCACTGCGGGTCCGCCTCCGGAACCGCTTGCACGAGCTCCGTGATCGCCTCGAGCAGCTCGAGACGCCCCTCGCCGGTCTGCGAGCTGAACGGAATGACCTGCTCGGTCGCGAGCGAAAGCGCGCGTGAGATCAACGCGACCTGTCCGGCCGCCGCCACCTTGCTCAGCTTGTCCCTCTTCGTCAACGCGACAATCGTAGGGATCTCCATCTCCGCCAGAAAGTCCAGCATCGCGCGATCATCATCGCTCGGCTCGCGCCTGATGTCCAGCAGCAGGACTATACCCCGAAGCTGGGTCGTCCGCCTCAGGTAGCTCTCGATCATCGGCCTCCACTCGGATTTCTTGTCCTTGGAAACGCGTGCGTAGCCGTATCCCGGAAGATCTACGAGTACGAAGTCGTTATTGATGCGGAAGAAGTTGATTTCGCGCGTGCGGCCCGGCGTCTTGCTCACCCGCGCAAACGATTTGCGCCGGACGAGTGAGTTGAGCAGGGAAGATTTGCCTACGTTCGAGCGGCCCGCGAACGCGACCTCCGGGAGCGATGACTCGGGACGCCAGCCATGCCGCTCAGCCATTCCACCGAGGAACTCCACGTTCCGGATGACCATCTCGTCGTCACCCGGCTCCTTCGCCATGCTAGTGAGTCACTGAATCGTAGAGAGGCTCACCCGAGGACTTCGTTGCCGCCGGCTGCGGGCGCAGCGCGAGCGCGAGCACTTCGTCCATCGTCTTCACGGGATGAAACCGGACGGTCGCGCGTACTTCCTCCGGCAGCTCCTCGATGTCCCGCGCATTTCCGTGCGGAATGATGACGTCCGTCACCTTGTTGCGGTGCGCCGCCACCGACTTCTCCTTGAGCCCCCCGATCGGGAGCACGCGCCCACGCAGCGTGATCTCCCCCGTCATCGCGACGTCGCCGCGCACCGGAACGCCGGTGAGCGCGCTGATCACGGCCGTCGCGATAGCGATTCCTGCCGATGGACCATCCTTTGGCGTCGCGCCGGCGGGCATGTGGATGTGGATGTCCCGTGTTCTATAAAACTCGGATTCAATCCCAAGGGCTCTCGCGCGCGCGCGGGCGTACGACAGAGCCGCGCTCGCCGATTCCTTCATGACGTCGCCGAGGGTTCCGGTGAGCTGCACCTTGCCGCGGCCTTTGACGACGCTCACCTCGATCTCCAGCACCTCACCACCGGCGGAAGTGTACGCGAGCCCCGATGCCACGCCGATCTTGTCATCGAGCGACGTATCGTCCGGATCGAATGGCGGGGCGCCGAGCAGTTCCTTCAGATCCTGAACGCCGACCGTTTGGACATCACCGGCCGCGGACGCGATCTCGGCGCGCTTGCGGGCGAGCTTTCTCGAGACCCGCGCGATGCGCCGCTCCAGCTCGCGCACTCCGGCTTCGCGCGTGTACCCGCGCATGATCGTCATCAGCACATCCGGCTCGAGGACAACCTGCTCTTTCTTAAGGCCGTTCGCTTCGATCTGCCTCGGCAGGAGATACTGCCGCGCGATGGCGAGCTTCTCGTGGTCGAGATAGCCCGCGATGCGGAGGATTTCCATCCGGTCGCGCAGCGCCTCGGGAATCCCGGCGAGCGAGTTCGCCGTCGTGATGAACAGGACCTGCGAGAGGTCGTAGTCCACCTCGAGGTAGTTGTCGTTGAATGTGGTGTTCTGCTCGGGATCGAGCACCTCGAGCAGCGCCGCCGCCGGATCGCCGCGGAAATCCTGGCCGAGCTTGTCCACTTCGTCGAGCAGGATCACCGGATTGATGACTTCCGCGCGCCGCATTGCCTGGATGATGCGGCCCGGCATTGAGCCGATGTACGTACGCCGGTGTCCGCGGATCTCCGCTTCGTCGCGCACCCCACCCAGCGCCATTCGGACGAACTTGCGGCTCAGAGCCCGCGCGATCGATCGCCCGAGCGAAGTCTTGCCGACGCCCGGAGGCCCGACCAGGCAGAGGATCTGTCCGTCGAGCCGCCCCACGAGCGACAGGACCGCGATGAAGTCGAGAATGCGATCTTTCACCTCTTCGAGCCCGTAATGATCCGCGTCGAGAATCGCTCTCGCCCGAGTGACGTCGAGAACTTCGTCCGTCCGCTCGGTCCACGGAATCGACACGATCCAGTCGACGAAGTTGCGCGCGACGGTGAATTCGGGAGACATCGGCGGCATCCGTCGCAGTTTCCTTAGTTCTCGAAGTGTCCGTTCCTCTACTGGGCGGGTAACACTTTCTTTCCGGATCTGCGCTTCCAGCTCCGCGAAATCGTCGCCGTCTTCCTCGCCCAGCTCGCGATGGATTACGCGCAGCTGCTCCTGAAGGTAGAACTCGCGCTGGTTCTGGAACATCGCGCCGCGCACGTCGTCGTCGATTTTGCGCTCGAGACGCAGCAGCTCGATCTCACCCGAGAGCAGCTCGCCCAGCATCTCCAGCAGGCTCCGCAGATTCTCGGCTTCGAGCAGCGACTGACGAAGCTCGAACCGAACCGCGACGTGCGCGGCAACGCCGAACGCCTGTCGCGCAGCCGAGTCGGTGCTCTGGATGATCGAGACGATTTCCGCCGGGATGCGGCGATGGAGGCTGACGTATTCCTCGAACGAGTTCATCACACGCCGGCTCAGCGCTTCCGTCTCCGCCACGTCCTCCGGAACCGGTCCCTCGAACGGGAAGGGCGCCGCCGCGGCTCTCAGGACATTGCCGGCCGGGATGTAGCGCGTTACGCGAGCGCGGGCGATTCCTTCGACGAGAACGCGGGTGGTGCCGGTCGGAAGTCGCGACACCTGAACGACACGTCCAACGACGCCCGTCCGATGCAGGTCGGCCGCCGCGGGCTCCTGCTTTTCGCCGTCGCGCTGTGCGACCAGGAGGATGATCTTGTCCTCCGCGAGCGCGGCCTCGATGGCGGCAAGCGAGGCCGGGCGCCCAACCAGGAGCGGAATGACTACGTAGGGGAAAATGACAACATCCCGCAGCGGCAGGACCGGAATCCGGTCCGACGTCGGGATGCTCTCGTTGTCGCGCTGAAAGGTTTGCGGCACGGTTGACTAGAGGCGTCGAGGAGGTAGTAAAGATAACTGCAACTTATGACTACCCGCCGGGGCTAACTACGAACTTATGACTACCGGCCGGCCCGCCCAAAGCCCCCGGCCGGTAGTCATACTTGTAGTTCAGAAAGCTTACGCTTCCTTCTTCCTTCTTATCGGGGAGATCTCGAGCAGCGGCTGAGTCCCGTTGGTAATGCACGACTCGGTCACCTTGACCTCGACCACATCCTCTCTGCCCGGAAGGTCGAACATCACTTCCATGAGAACCTCTTCGAGGATGGCGCGGAGGCCGCGGGCGCCGGTGCCACGCTTGAGCGCCTTGCCGGCGATCGCCACGAGTGCCGCTTCGTCGAACGTGATCTTCACGTCCTCGAGTCCGAACAGCTTGGCGTACTGCTTGGTGAGGGCGTTCTTCGGCTCCTTGAGGATCCGCACCAGCGCTTCTTCATCGAGCCCTTCGAGGGCAACCGTTACCGGCAGACGGCCCACGAGCTCTGGAATCAGACCATAGCGGAGCAGATCGTCAGGCTCGACTTCACTGAACATTTTGGTCTGCGCGAGCTTCTTGTCCCGCGCGGCTGCGCCGTTGAACCCGATCTGCCGGCGCCCGGTGCGAGCCTCGATGATCTTCTCGAGCCCGTCGAACGCGCCACCGCAGATGAACAGAATGTCCTTGGTATTGAGCTGAATGTATTCCTGCTGCGGGTGCTTGCGTCCGCCTTGCGGCGGTACTGAAGCGACCGTTCCTTCGATGATCTTGAGAAGCGCCTGTTGCACTCCTTCGCCCGAGACGTCGCGGGTGATGCTCGGGTTCTCCGACTTGCGGGCGATCTTGTCGATCTCGTCGATGTACACGATTCCGCGCTCGCACTCGGCGACGTTGAAATCACCGGCCTGGAGCAGCCGAACGAGAATGTTCTCCACGTCTTCGCCGACGTAGCCTGCTTCAGTGAGCGTGGTAGCATCCGCGATCGTGAAGGGCACGTCCAGAATGCGGGCTAACGTGCGCGCCAGCAGCGTCTTGCCGACGCCGGTGGGTCCGATCAGCAGAATGTTGGATTTGTCGAGCTCTACATCGTCGTCTTTTAGCGACGTGGAGTTGATGCGCTTGTAATGATTGTAGACCGATACAGCCAGTGCTTTCTTGGCCTGCTCCTGCCCGATCACGTACTGGTCGAGAACATCCTTGATCTCTTGCGGCGACGGGACCTGGGTTATCGCCTCAGCTACCTCGCGCTCCTCATCCTCCGCGAGGATTTCATTGCAGAGAGCAATGCACTCGTTGCAGATGTAAACAGACGGTCCCGAGATGAACTTCCGGACTGAGTCCTTCGACTTTCCGCAGAACGAGCAGCGTAGATGTTTCTCTTGGGACATAGATCGACGGGGAACGGGGAAAAACTTGCCCAGCGAATCCGGGACATCGAGCCCTGACTAAAGATACCTAACAGTCGGTGCGAAGACGGTCAAGCAAAGGCTACGGGAGAGTGACTCGTGAAGATTTTCACAAGTAACAGAAGCCCCGAATCAGGCCTTTTGGAGCGCCTCGCCCTGCTTGAGTGCCTCCTCGATCTCTCCACGATACGAAATCACGTTATCAATCAAACCGTACTCCTTTGCTTCCTCTGCCGACATAAACCGGTCCCGGTCGGTGTCGCGCTCGATGCGCTCCACCGGCTGGCCCGTGTGCTTGGCCATGAGCTGGTTCATCTGCGCCCGAAGGTGCAGGATCTCCTTTGCCTGAATCTCGATATCGGAAGCAGTGCCGCCGCCTCCGCCCTGAGACGGTTGGTGGATCATGATGCGGGCGTGGGGAAGGGCTGACCTTTTCCCCGGACGGCCCGCCGAAAGCAGGAATGCGCCCATGCTGGCCGCGAGCCCCATGCAGTTCGTGTTCACCGGCGACTTGAGGAACTGCATAGTGTCGTAAATCGCCAGTCCGGCGGATACACTGCCGCCCGGCGAGTTGATGTAGATGTGGATGTCCCGCTCGGGATTATCGGATTCGAGGAAGAGGAGCTGCGCGATCACAATGTTGGCGACGTCGTCGTTGATCGGCGTGCCAAGGAAAATGATCCGGTCCATCAGAAGCCGGGAGAAAACATCGTAGGTGCGCTCGCCGCGGCTCGAGCGTTCGATGACGTACGGCGTGTAGATCGTCGGCATTGGTTCTTCTTCGTCCCGGTTAGGCATTAGTCGAAAGATCGTTTCTGTCCAACAGCCACTTGAACACTTTGTCTTCGGTGATGCTGCGCTCCATCTCCTTCAACCGGCCGCTCTTCTCGAGCTGAGCGTAGATCTGGCCGGGGTTCGCTCCTCTCTTTTCAGCCTGTGCAGCAATACGATCGTCCAGATCTTTTTCGGTCGCGGCCAATCCTTCCTTTTCCGCGAGAGATTCGATGATCAGGTCGCGCCTGATTTGGCGCTCCGCCATCGTCCGGAACTCACCGGCGAACTGCTCGCGCTGGTCCGGCGGAATCTTGTAGGCTTCGGCGTAGTTCTCGACGAACTGCTGGACCCAGCTCTTGGGAACGTCGAAAGCGTTGGCGGCGATGATCTGATCGATCAGCTGCTGTCTCACGCCCGCTTCGACCTCGTGTTCCGCATGGTGCTCCATGTCGGCCCGAACGGCCTTCCTTAGAGCGTCGAGCGACTCGAAGTCACCCACTTCGCGCGCGAGCGCGTCGTCGAGAGGAGGCGCGGACTTCCGCTTCACTTCATTGAGTGTGACGCGGACGGTCTTAGTCTGGGCACGCTGCGCCTCGTCCGGAAAATCGTCCGGCCACTTGACCGGGCGTTCGATGGTCTCGCCGGGCATGGCTTCCATTACCAGCTCTTCGATTCCGGGAATTGCCTGGCCGGCGCCGAGGACCAGCGGGTAGCTCTTTCCTTCACCAGCGTCGGTGCCGGTAGCTATCTGCACGTTCACCAGGTCGCCCAGCTGAGGCTTCTCGACGACCGGCGTCCAGGTCGCCTTCTCGTCGCGAATCTGCTCGATCTGCTGATTGAGCTGCTCCTCGGTCACAGTTGCCGATGGCCGCTGAATGCGGAACCCTTTCGTACGCGCCAGGTCGAGCGTCGGCCTGACCTCGAGGTGCAGCTCAAAGGTTAGCGGCTTGCCCTCCTCGAACTTCAGGTCGTGGATGTGCGGCTGTGCCGCGACCTTGATGCTCTCCTTCTCCACGAACTCCTGATAGGCTTCGCGAACGATCGACTCCAGCGCTTCCTGCCGGATGGCCTCGCCAAACTTCTGTCGGACTACGGTCGCCGGGGCCTTGCCGGGTCTGAACCCGGGGAGCCGGACCGTCGAGGCGTACCGCTTCGCTGCCTTGTCCTCTGCATCCTTCACCGCTTCCGGGGGCACCGACACCTGAATGTGCCGTTCGACTCCCTCTGACGCGCGAGGCGTGAACTCGATCTTCATGACCGCAATATAACAGTGTTGCAAGGGCCCGATCCGCCAATTCGCCCATGATCCACGGCGCAATTCGGCTCCGCTCGTTCAGGGTGAGGAAGACTGCGCCAGCCAAGACTATATTGCGTCTCCCCCGCGACGACACGTCGGTCGCGGCCAACCTTTGCAGAGACCGACAATGGAGCTGGATACCCTCAGGGACCTTTACATCGCGGAGCTCAAGGACCTCTACAGCGCCGAGAAGCAGATCATCCAGGCGCTCCCGAAAATGGTCAAGGCGACGAAGCACCCTGAGCTCAAAGCCGCCTTCAAGACACATCTCCAGCAGACCGTCGAGCACGTCAAGCGCCTCGAGCTGGTCTGCACGGAGCTGGGCGCGACCCCGCGCGGGAAGAGGTGCGTCGGCATGGCGGGGCTGATCCAGGAGGCGATCGAGCTGATCGAAAAGAAGCCGGATGACGATGTGCTGTCCGCGGGGTTGATCGGCGTGGCGCAGCACATCGAGCACTACGAGATCGCGGGTTACGGGACAGTTCGCACCTACGCCAGGCAGCTCGGCTACGAAACGCAGATGCAGCAGCTGCAGCGAACCCTCGACGAGGAAGGCGAGGCCGACCATCTCCTCACCGACCTCGCCGAAATGAGGATCAATCTCGAAGCGGAGTAACCCGTGTTAGTGCGGGAGCGTTGCCAGGAAATCCGCGAGATAGGGCTTCCATATCGCCGGCAGCGAGTGGGTGCCGTGCCCGCGAGTCGCATCCGTGATCGGCAGCAGCACGTATCGAGCGCGAGGCACCCGGCTGATCAGCCTCTCCATCAATCCCAGCTCGGGCGGATTGACGAGATCGTCGGCTGAATTGATTGCGAGCACGTTCGCGCGAATCTTCTCCAGGTCAGACGAGGGATCGTAGTCGGCCGACGCCTCGAACTGGTACATGAAATCGTTCGCGTCCGTGTTGCGGAGACGGGCATTCGCCCACGAATCAATGTAGGCATCGGCGCTGTCGCGGGTCGGCGCGAGGCGCTGCAGGTACAGCGGGCTGCTTGTCATCATGAAGAGCATCTCGAGCGAGCCGAGCAGTCCGTGCGGCGGCGTCGTGTAGTTGCCGTCCTTCCACTCGGGATCGGAGCGGATCGACAGGCTTATGAAGCGGCGCATCATGCGATTTCGTCCGGCGATCTGGGTCGGCACGCTGGCGAGCGGCACCGCGCCATCCATGAAATCGGGATATCGCTCGGCCCACATCCACGACTGCATTCCGCCCATGGAGGTGCCGAGGATCACGAACAGGTGATTGACGCCCAGCCCTTCAGTCACCAGGCGGTGCTGCGCCGCAACCATGTCCGCGTAGCGATAGTGCGGAAAGCGCGCGCGCAATCCATCGCTCGGCTTGCTGGACGCGCCGGCGCCGATTCCATCAGGAAGAATGATGAAATACGTCGCCGAGTCGAAAAGCTGGCCCGGCCCGAAAAGCTCCTCGGCAAACGTGGGAGTGAGAAATCCGCGCCCGCTGCCCGTCGTGCCGTGGAGAATGAGTACGGCATTGCGAACGGTCCCCGACGCGTCCTTCCTCGGCTGGCCAAAGGTGGTGTAGTGAATGCGCAGCTCCGGCAGCACCGATCCGTCGGTGAAGCGGAAGTCGCGCAGGATGAAATCGCCCTGGTGGCCGGCCCCGGCCCATGTTTGGCGAGCGGGGTTGCTCGGTGCGGCGGCCGGCGGATTTTGCGCGGAGGCGATCGCCGAAGTCAGGACAACTGCCGCGACGCAGATTGACCGGACCAGGATCCCCTGCGCCTGACAATCTGCGGCGCCCGGATACGGTCCCCGGCGCCTGACAAGCCGCGGAGTACGGACTACGATCCCCTGCGACCGGATTTCATGGAAGTGGCCGGCGGCTTTCCAGCTCTCACCGGCGGCGCGGGAGGAGGCGCCAGCGGCTGCAGCTTCGTTGGGTCCGCCGCCGACGAAGAAGGAGGCTGCGGACCTTTCCTCTTCTTCGAGAAGTCGGGGATCTCGTTTTTTCTCTTCACATTGGTCTCCGTTCAGAAAGCACAGGCTGAGTCAGCGCTAATGTACCTCCGCCAAAATTAAGCATACGCAGACAGGCACACCAAGAGCGCGTCGAGCGGGATTGCTAATTGCGGTATCGTCCCCTGGGTCGTCTGCCCAATAGACGAAGCAATCCCGCGTGAAAACCAACCACCAAACCAGTGATGAAAAAGAATCTGAGGGAACGGCTGTTCGGTCCGGCTGATGTTCCGGACGCAGGCGCAATCGAGCTCAAGAAGGAAAAGACCCTGGCCAAGATCAACGAGCCGGATGCCGGAGCCAAGCCGCGCACACGTCGCACGGTTGGTCTGACAGAGGCGAGACTTCGCGCGGCAAACCAGCAGTCGTGGATGACCAGCGCAAAGGGCTGGAGCGATTTCCTCGGACGCTTTACCCGGCCGTCGAGAAGCTAACGCGCCGGCGCTTGGGAGCGCCGCGCAGTTCCTTGTTCGACAAACGTCATGCGAAAGGGGGGACTCGAACCCCCACGGATTGCTCCACTGGATCCTAAGTCCAGCGCGTCTACCAAATTCCGCCACTTCCGCGCGCGCGATCAAAAGATAGCAACGCCTACAGATCGCGTGAAAGACAAAGCGCAATTTTCTTTGCGCCCAAAAAAAAACCCCCGCGGAATCCGCGGGGGCTTTTTCGTGCAGCGACATGCTGCCCTAATTGCCTATCTGCAGATTCACGATTCTCGGCGCGTGATCCCGGGTATCCAGGGAGTAGACACTGAGGCTCACGTAGTCGCCGTTCTTGAGCTTACTTAGCACCTGCTGCAGCTCCGCCGGTGTGTTGACCGAGCGCCGCGGTAAAGGAAATAACACCTCGGTGATGACGTCGTTGCGCGCAAGCTTCTGGTCCGAAGGCCCGCCCGGAGTGACGTCCGAAACCAGGACGCCACGAACCGGCGAGGCGAGCCTAGCCTGTGCCGCGATCTCCGGGCTGACCGGGGCGACGGAGATTCCGAGTGCCGGGTGCACCATTCCACTGACACCCGCGGGCTTCGGCGCGTCGGCGTTCGCGACCGTCTGCTCCTGTGGCGCTTCCATCAGCGTCACACGGAACGTCTTGCGCTGCCCATAACGCATTGCCTCGATCTCGATGGTCTCACCGGGATTGTGGTTGCGAACGATTCTCTGAAGCGTGCTCACGCGGTCGACCGGCTGGCCATCCGCCGTGATGATGACGTCTCCCGGCAGCAGTCCCGCTCTCTTCGCCGGAGTATCATCGGTCGGGAAGTTGCGAACCAGCACGCCACGAATGTCCTTCACGCCCGCAACGGCGGCGTCTTCCGGGCTCACATCGTCGATGCCAATGCCCAGTGCCGGAACGCGCACGCGCCCGTTGGCAATGAGCTGGTCCATCACACGCTTCGCGAGCGTTACCGGAATCGCGAATCCATAGCCGGCGTTGTAACCGGTCGGGCTTGCTATCGCGCTGTTGATTCCGATCACCTCGCCACGCGAGTTGACCAGTGGACCGCCCGAGTTGCCGGGGTTGATGGCGGCGTCGGTCTGAATGAGATCACTGATCGCATACATGTTCGTGTTGTTCGGATTCATCAGCTCGGGCAGCGCGCGGCCCTTGGCGCTGATGATTCCAGCCGTCACGGTATTCTCGAGTCCGAGCGGATTGCCGATCGCCAGCACCCACTCCCCGATGCGCGAAGCCGCGTCGTTGCCGAGCGACACGGTGGGGAAGTTGTTGCCGTCGATCTTGAGCACTGCCACGTCGGTCGTGCGATCGTGCCCGACGACCTTGGCCGTGAAGACACGATGATCGAGCATTTTCACCGTCACCTTGTCGGCGATCGTCTCACGATCCGAGTTGGTGATGACGTGGTTGTTGGTGAGGATATATCCGCTCGAGGTCACGATGAAGCCGGAACCCTGGCCGCGCATCGGTCGCTGTTGCTGCGGAACGTCGAACTGACGAAAGAAATCTTCCATTCCCGGCGGAACGCCCTGTGGAACCTGAGCGCGCCCCCGTTGCGAAGCGGCGCCGGTTTTGGGGTTGCTGAGTACTTCAATGGATACGACCGCGGGCGTGACGTTGTTCGCGATCGCAACGAATGCGTTGCTTGCTTCAGCAATTGGCTGGACGACTGCGGGCGTGGGACGAGACTGCGCAAATCCGAGCTTGGTCCAGTTGAGACCGGATGCGACGATCAATCCACCTGCAAAGGCGGTGATTACGGCTACGAAGAGCCGTGCTCTTTGTGTTCCGATTGACATGCGACGATGTGGCTAAAGGGTATGACTATAAGACACGATGTGGGACCTACAGGTTTCACGCCAGTGCGACGTTGATCCGACCCGCGACGCCGACGAATGAAGGAGCAAGTTGCCCCAGGATCACATTAATACTCTCGAACCGCCAACTTTGCTCCATTTCGCCGTTCGAGCCCGAATTTTGATCTCGAAGACCCCCAACTCGGCCTCCCAGCCATGGAACGAAATGATACGGGTGTAAAGAAACGTTGCACCGTTATTGATGAGCTTGGCAAGTCGCAATATTGCAACCTCTTGCGCAGCAACGACTTCCTGAAGGGCATGACCGTTGCCTTAGCTGACCCTCGTTCCCTCCACGCTCCATCGGCGCACGTCTGGATCAGGCAGCTTCTCGTGTCACATGCTCGCTTCGGGCTGATCGCTACATACACACCAACCGGGTACCCTCGATGATTCGCTCCAGATTCGTGCGCTCGTCAACGCTCGTTCTTGCCACGTTCGTGGCGCTCTCCTGCGCGGACTACTCCCCAACCGCCCCAATAGCGGCTCCAACACAGGCGCAGGATGGGCTTATATCGGGCCTGCTTGGCCTTGTGACCGGTACCGTGAACGGGGTACTCGGCCTGGTCCTCAAGGTCATCGGGTTCCAGTCGGATCCGAATGGCATTGACGTCCGCGGAGTCCAGTGGGCGCCTTCACACGTCAGCAAGGTTCGCACGGTTTCGGAGACCATCGGGTACGATGGCGGTTCGCTGGAGATCCCAGGGTCGGACTTCACGATTACTTTCCCGCGTGGCGCGCTTAGGCAGTCAACCGCGATCAGCATTACGTCTGACGCCAGCGGGTACGTGACCTACGACATGAAGCCGCATGGGCTCACTTTCTACAAGCCGGTGATCGTCACACAGCGCCTCCAGAACACGAAGGTCTACGGAACCTCGAAGGCCCTCAATTCCTTCTGCGCGTATTTCGACAAGGACCCGAACCTTCTGGACGGACTCCTCAAGGCGCGCGAAATCGAGACGACTATTATTTTCGGAGGATCAGATGGGAAGGCCGAGGTACAGACCTGGCAGCTCAACCATTTTTCCCGGTACATGTTAGCTTCAGGCTGATCGGCGAGCCGAGTTACGAATCGCGTCGGAGTTCTCATGACTCTCATGAATCAGGTCGCGGTGCAGCAGGAATCGGATGACGTAGAGCGCGCCAGGTTGCTTGTCGACCTGGCGCGCGTGGCGGAGCAGAACGACGAAACGGCCAAGGCCCAGAGCTTCTACGACGATGCCCTGGATCAGTTCGCTGACAACAGCCTGGATCCGCTTCTGCCGGAAATCCTCCGCCGGAAGGGAACGCTCCTCAGAGAGCGAGGCGAAACCGACGCTGCTTTCCGGTGCTACACGAAGAGCCTGGAAAAGGCGACGTTGATGGGTTCCGAGACAGCGGTTGCACACGCTCTCAACTGCCTGGGCACCATCGCGCAGCGCCGCGGAGACGTCAAGGAAACCGAGCGCCTATATGCGCAGGCGTCGGAGTTCGCGGAACGCAGCCGGGATGGCAGGCTCCTTGGGATGATCGAACAGAATCGGGGCGTGCTGGCGAGCATGAAAGGCGACTATGGGCGGGCCGCCGCGTTCTACTCCAACAGCCTCGGTGCGTTCGAAATGGCCGGGGACGCGGAGCCCATGTCGTGGGTCCTCAACAACCTGGGAATTCTTCACACCAAGATCAGGAATTTCGAGGAAGCGCGGGGACACCTCGAGCGCGGGCGCGCCATCGCTGTGAATCGCGGTGACGTCGTCGTCGAGAACGTGACTACGCTCAACCTCGCCGAGGTGTGGCTGGGACTCGGGCGTCTGGATACTGCGGACAAGTTCTGCGGAATGGCGCTCGAGCAGGCCCAGCGTCGCGGCGATCATTTGAGCGCCGCGGGCGCTCTCAAGGTTCGCGCGGCCATCGAGCGGCAGCGCGGCGCGTTGGACAAGAGTATCGCCACGCTGCGTATCGCGATCTTCGAGGCGGAAGGCTCCGAGGATCGCCTGCTTCACGCCGAGATGCTCCGCGAGCTGGGCGAGATATCTCGTGCGTCAGGGAACCCCGGGGCCGCGCGCTCGGCGTTCAGGGAAGCGGTCGATTTCTTTCAGGCCGTGGGCGCCAGCGAGGAGATCGCCGAGGTCGAGGCCCAGCTCCACGCGCTCCCGGAGTGACAACAGGGTGCGGCCACCGTGGCTCTTTGTGGCGAATCACAGCAATCCCAACTGGCGATTTCTGCCGTCACGGGGTGACTCAGTAGGCGCTTCCTCGTCTCCCTAGCGCTGGCCGGAGATTCCTGATTCGGGAAGCCGCGCGACATGGGCGCGCTCCGGGACGATCGTTGCGCAGTCATGACTAACCTCAGGCCCACAATCGAATTGAAGGCGGTGGAATCATCCGCCGTTCGAGAAAGCATCGACCTCGCGAAGCAGGCTGAGCGCGAAGGCCGGTGGGCGGATGCGTGCGCCGTGTACGAGGGTCTTGTCCGCGATCCCAGCACTCTGGCAACTACTCGTCTCGCCGCGCTCAGATGGCTCGGCCGAGCCTACCTCGAGCAGGGAAACCGCGGAGCCGCGCTCGACGTTCTCGAATTGGCGGTCACCTCCGCGGACATCGTGGGCTCGCCACCGGCGGTCGCCCAGGCACTCAACGTCGTCGGGATTGTCTATCAGGTCGGAGGCGATCTGGATCAGGCGGCGACGATCTACGCGGCGGCCCGTGAGAAGGCGGAGCAAGCCGGTGACGGCGCGCTCATCGCCATGATCGACCAGAATCTTGGCACAGTCGCCATGATTCGCGGTGACATCCGCGGTGCGCTGGAGGCCTTTCGGCTGAGTCATCTCGGATACCAGACGCTGGGAATGCGCAACCACGAGGCGCAGGTGCTCAACAACATCGCCCTTGCCTTCATGGAACTGGGCGAGCTCTCCGACGCGGAGAACGCCTACAACGAGGCCGCGATCGCGTTCGAGGAGGAGGGCGACCATATGCGCCAGCTGGATCTCGCCGTCAACAAGGTGCAGCTCTACATCGCTGGACGACGCTTCGACGAGGCGCTGGCGCAATGCGAGGTGCTGCTGGGCGTGGTCGGGGATGACACCGCTCCCTGGCGTGCCGAAGTATTCCGGCACATCGGCGTCATCGCGCGAGAGCGAGGCGATTATGCGACGGCAGCCGAGAATCTGCTCAAGGCCGATCAGCGCGCGCTGGATAGTGGAGACCTGCTGCTGCGAGCGGACGTGTCCGAGCAGCTGGCGGAGGTCTACTGGGCGCAGGAGCGGCACCGTGACATGCTTCAACGACTCAACGATGCCCACTCTCTCTACTCGCAGCTCAAGGTGCAGCATCGAGTGGCTCAGGTCGAGAAAAGGAACGGCGCGCTCGAGGCCCGCTTCCTCGAGATGGCCAAGGCCTGGGGTGATTCGATCGAAAGCAAAGACCGTTACACGCAGGGGCATTGCGAGCGCGTGGCGTTCTTCGCCTGCGTCCTCGCCGACAGCGCGGGGTTCAATTCGCGGTCGCTATTCTGGTTCCGGATCGGTGCGTTGCTGCACGACATCGGGAAGATCATCGTGCCGACGGAGGTCCTGAACAAAGCAGGGAAGCTCACCGATGAAGAGTGGGTGATAATGAAGCGACACCCGGAGGCGGGCCTCGAGCTTGTCGCGGACATCGACTTCCCCGGCGACATTGGGGCGATCATTCGCAACCATCACGAACGGTGGGACGGAGCCGGATACCCTGACGGACTGAAGGGCGAGGATATTCCCTTCGCTGCCCGGATCCTTTGCGTGGCCGACGTCTACGACGCGTTGACCACTACCCGATCCTACCGTCCGGGGCTGACCCATGCCCGCGCCGCGGAGATCATGCGGGCTTCAACCGGCCAATTCGACCCTTACCTTCTGGAGACCTTCCTGAACTGGGCGGAAACCGCTGATATCCCAGGCAGGCCAACACCCCAGCGAATGGCGATTTTCGCCTCGAGCGTAGGCGGCTGACTCCGAAGAAACCCCGATAAAGAAATGCTCCTCTTTGTAATGGAACGTTAGGCCAAAACGAAACACGTGATGAATCACCAAATCGTAAACCTTTGTGGGTAAACAGTTTGTGAAAAGGCACACGCTATGCCACCGATGAGCTCTGGAAGTCTTAAGTCCCTCACCAAGGTGGTGCACGATGTTCAATCAACGCGTGCTTCGAAACCTCGGCCTGGTTGTGGGCGCTGTAGCGTCCCTCAATTGCGGCGATTACACCCGCGCAACCAGTCCAACGCAACCCAAGCTTCTCCCGCCGACAAGGATTGTCGGAGCATCCTTTACGCTATTAGCAGCAGGATCGGTCGCCAGGGCAGTCAGCTGGGGCTCAAGCCACTCGAAGGTAGACCAGAGCGTATCCGCTGTGGTCGGACCGGAGGGGGCCACACTGTCCCTGCCAGGGTCGGATTTCTCGATGACCATTCCGGCGGGCGCGCTGAGTGCTCCCACGGCGATCACGGTCGTCTCGAGGGGTGGCGCGTTCGTCGTTTACGACATGCTCCCCCACGGGCTGCGGTTCGCGCTTCCAGTGACCGCTTCCCAAGGCCTCAGTACGACTGCGAGCTATGGTACGGCAGCCGGAAACGGCGTCAGATCGGCGTACCTGTCGCGGGCGAACGAGCAGGTCGGGTTCGACGGCGCAGCGTCGCCGGCGGAGCTCGAGGCTGCTACGACCTACTTCTACGGCGCTCAGGCCGAAACCCAGTTATGGATCCTGAACCATTTCTCGCGCTACATCCTCATCTCGGGCGCCTGGGTGCAGGTGGAAGACTAAGCTCGCGGTGCGGTTCTCAGATTTGCTCACGTAGGTCATCGCGAGGTATTCGATTGATGAAGGATGTCGCAGGTCATGCGTATGTATGATGCAGACTGAGCCGGGAGGCGCGCGGGAGTTGGTTGATCGGGCCCGCGACGCCGAGCGGCGCGGTGAAACCGCGAGATCACTTGGATTGTACGACGACGCGATCGAAGCTCTCGATCGCGAGCAGGACATGACCCTTCTCGCCGATACTCTCCGGTGGAAGGGGACGCTTCACCGCGAACAGGGCGAAACCGAAGCCGCCTATCGCTGCTATACACAGAGTCTGATTCACGCAGAAAAGTCAGGCTCTGTCGGCTGCATGGCGCACGGATTCAATTGCCTTGCGATTGTCGCGCAGCGTCGTGGCAATTTCGCGGAGAGCGAGAAGTTGTACGCACGTGCCGCGGAGTTAGCAGGACGAGTGGGTGACGTTCGCCTGCTCGGAATGATCGAGCAGAACCGCGGAGTGCTCCTGAACATGCGTGGCAATTTCGTCGGCGCCGAAGCCCGCTACTCCAACAGCCTCGGCGCGTTCGAACGCGCGAATGACGATGAAGCCGTCTCGTGGGTGCTCAACAACATCGGAATGCTTTACACGAGGCTGGGGCACTATTCGCGCGCGATCGAGACGTTCGAGCGTGGATTGACTCTCGCCCGTTCGCGCCGCGATTCCCTCGTGGAGAGCGTGCTGGTCATCAACCTGGCCCTCGTCTGGGTAGCGATCGGAAAGCTCGACGACGCGGAGAAGGCGTGTGCTTCGTCTCTCACGGGAGCCCAAGCGCGCGGCGACCATCTCACGATTGCGGAGGCGCTCAAGTGCCGCGCGAGAATCGAGCGGGAACGGGGAGCATTCCATGAGAGCATCGCCACCCTCCGAATCGGAATCTTCGAGGCAGAGGGTCTGGAAGACCGGCTCCTTCAGGCCGAGATGCTCCGCGAGTTCGGCCAAACATCGAGAGCGTTGGGTAATTCCGCGGATGCCCGCCTGGCCTGGCGGGAGGCCGCCGAGTCGTTCGAGGGTGTCGGGGCTCAGCACGAGGCCGCGGAAATCAACGCTCTTCTAGCCTCTCTCCCCAGCTAACCCCCTCCTGAGGGTGCTGGGCGCCCGCCGTAGTGCGAACGGGCCTGAAGTCCCCCAAAACGGGTGACTTGGGTCGCCGTTTCCTCGTCTCCTACGTAGGCCCCAAAATTCGGTAGGGGGCCGTTCGCTCGGTCAACTCACAACTCCGCGCGCGGACCCTCCATCGTCCGCGCGAAAAGGAACGGTGTAACTATCTCAGTTCGATCGCAGCAGCCGTCGGCCGATCGTTGGGACTCCCATGTAATCGGTGAGAGTACCGCGATCCGTGAGGTTATCGCTCTCGCGACACAGGTAGCGGCGAGTCGCAGCATGACCGTTCTGCTCGTTGGAGAAACGGGAACGGGCAAGGAGCTTTTTGCGCGTGGCCTGCATGCGGCGAGCACCCGGGCGACCGAGCCGTTCGTCGCAATCAATTGCGCGGCAATCCCCGAGACACTCCTGGAGAGCGAGCTCTTCGGCCACGAGCCCGGCGCCTTCACTGACGCGCGCGTTCTCAAGCGCGGCTTGTTCGAGGTGGCGGGCACAGGAACCGTTTTCCTCGACGAAGTGGCCGAGCTCCCGTTGAAGCTTCAGGCGAAGCTGCTGCGCGTGGTTGAAGACCGGCGCTTTCGCCGACTCGGCGGCTCTGAGGAGCGGGCCTTGTCCGCCCGCATCATCGCGGGCACCAACTCCTCGCTCGAATCGGCCGTTGCCGACAATCGCTTCCGGGCGGACCTGTTCTACCGGTTAAACGTAGCGCGCCTCGAGCTTCCGGCGCTGCGCGAGCGAGAGGGCGACATTCCGATTCTCGCCTACTACTTCGTCAAGCGACACGCTGAGACAGAAGGTCGGGAGAACCTGCGCCTGGGCCAGGACTCCGTCAGCGCGCTGGAGAGACACCGCTGGCCCGGCAACATTCGGGAGCTCAAGAACGTCATCGAGCGCGCCGTAGTGGTCTGCACCGGCGACGTGATCCAGCCCCACCACCTCTCGCTGCAGCGGCGGTCGTTCATCCCGCTGGTCGAGACTCCTGTTGGCGGCGTGATCCGCATCCCCGCGGAAGGGAAGTCGCTCCAGGCGATCGTCGATGAGGCTATCCACACCACAATCGGGCTTACCGGCGGAAATCTGAGCGCTGCGGCCCGCATACTCGGTATCTCGCGGCCAACGCTGACGAGAAAGCTTCGCGACGACGGCTCCTCGCGTCGCACCATCCTCGCGTCCTCATGAGAGTGCGTTCCACCCCTCGCACGAACGAGGTGGAATCGTCGGAGATAAAAGCACTCGTTGACGAGGCGAAGCTGGCAGAGCGCGAAGGACGTTGGAGCGACGCGTCGGCAAGGTACGAAGCTCTGGTGCGGAATCCCTTCGCGAGCGACCATACCAGGCTTTCCGCGCTCCGGTGGCTGGGAAGGGCTTACCTCGAGCAGGGGAATCGCGGCGCGGCGATCGATGTTCTGGAAGCCGCGGTTGCCGCGGCGACTCAGGCAGGCTCTAAATCGGCAATCGCCCACGCGCTCAACGTAGTCGCGATAGTCCATCAGACTGGTGGAGATCTGGACCGCGCCGAATTGATGTACACCGAGGCGAGACTGACGGCGGAGTCAATCCGGGACGCCGAGGCGCTCGCGATGATCGACCAGAATCTCGGCACCGTGGCCAGCATTCGCGGGGACATGCCCCAGGCGCTCGAAGCGTTCCACCGGAGCCTCGACGGCTACCGGACGCTCGGCATGCGCGACCAGGCGGCGCAGGTTCTCAACAACATCGGGCTGGCGTACAGTGATCTGGGCGAGCTCGATCGCGCGGAAGCCGCGTACACTGAAGCCGAGCACGCATTCGGCGAAGAGCACGACGAGACCAACAAGTTGAACGTCGCGCTCAACCAGGTGCAGCTCTGCATCGCGACCGGGCGGTTCCAGGAGGCGATGGAACGCGTCGAGCCGCTGCTCGCGCTGACCGGCGAAATCGCGCCCTCCTGGCGGGGCGAAGTGTTCCGTCACGTCGGAGTGATCGCGCGGGAGCGCGGTGACTACGTCAAGGCGGCAGAGTACCTCGGGCGAGCGTGTGAGTGCGCCGAGGAAGCGGAGGACCTGTTGCTCAGGGCCGACGTGACCGAGCAGCTGGCGGAGCTTTATTGGACGCAGAAACGGCATCGCGACATGCTCGCGAATCTGAATCAGTCGCACGCTCTTTACTCGCGGCTCAAGGCGCAGCACCGCGTCGCGCAGGTGGAGCGAAGAAACGCAGCACTGGAAGCTCGATTCCTCGAAATGGCGCACCAGTGGGGCGATTCGATCGAGAGCAAGGACCACTACACCCAGGGCCACTGCCAACGCGTGGCTTTCTTTGCATGCGTGCTGGCCGACACCGCCGGAATGGATTCGCGCTCGCTGTTCTGGTTCCGGCTCGGCGCGCTGCTGCACGATATCGGCAAGATCATCGTCCCGACTGAAGTACTCAATAAAGCGAGCGGGCTGAGCGAAGAGGAATGGGCGATCATGAAGCGCCATCCGGAGGCCGGACTCGAGCTTGTCTCGGACATAGATTTCCCGGGAGATGTACGTGCCATCATTCGGAATCACCACGAGCGGTGGGACGGGAGCGGGTATCCGGACGGACTTTCCGGGGAAGAAATTCCTTTCGCCGCGCGAATTCTCTGCGTTGCCGATGTCTATGACGCGTTGACCACTGCCCGATCGTACCGGGACAGCCTGTCACACGCGCGTGCCGCTGATGAGATGCGCGCCCAGAACGGGCAGTTCGATCCGCGGCTGCTGGAGACATTTCTCGCGTGGGCAGACGATAACGCTCCAGACCGTGCGACTCCGCCGAGCGTCGCGATATTCTCGACTGGTATCACGCCAACCGTGGGACTCACCACTTCTTTGGGAAACCCTGGATAATGCTTGCAAGACAGTTCTTCTCGATCACGGTCCCGACGATTCTTCTTCTCGGCGCGTGCTCGGGGGATAAACGTGTGGGCGGCACCATCGTCGTGTCATCCCCGGCGGACGCGGATATTCTTTTTCCTCCGCTCACACTCACGCTGCAGGGGAGACAGGTCCTCGATCAGGTGTTCGACAATCTCGCCGACATTGGTCCGGCGCTCAACACGGTCGGCGACGCCGGATTCACACCGCGATTGTCGGATCGCTGGCAGTGGGGGGCGGACTCTCTCTCGGTTGCGTTCCACATTAACCCGAGCGCGCGCTGGCACGACGGCAAACCCGTCAGCGCCGAAGACGTGAGGTACACGTTCCAGCTGGTGAAGGATACTTCGCTCGCTTCGCCGCTCGCGTCTAATCTCGACAACATCGATTCCGTGTCGGTGCCCGACGCGCAGACGGCAGTCGTATGGTTCCACCGGCGTACTCCGGACGCGTTCTTCAAGGCCGCGAGTCCGGTCGCGATTCTCCCGTCGCACCTGCTCAGCAAATCGGCACCCGCGACTCTCCACGGGAGCAGCTTCGCGCGGGCACCAGTCGGAAGCGGACGCTTCCGGTTCTCGGCGTGGGATCGCTCGGCGCGAATCGTCCTGGTTGCGGACAGCGCGAACTATCGTGGCCGGCCCCTCGCCGACCGGGCGATATGGCTCGTGGCGCCAGATTATCAGGCAGCGGCGGCGCGATTCCTCGGCGGCACCGCGGATTTTCTCGATGTGGTGAGGCCCGAGCTGATCTCGGACGTCAAGGCGAAAGGCGCCGACATTGTCGTGTCTCCGGGCAGTCTCGACTATGGCTACGCCGCGTTCAACCTTCGCAACGCGAAAAACACCGGGCCGCACCCGGTTTTCGCCGATCGCGATACCCGGCGAGCGCTGGTGATGGCGGTTGATCGAGCCGCGATCGTGCGCAACGTGTTCGATACGCTGGGCCTCGTTGCACATGGACCAGCAACCCGAATCATGCCGACGAGCGACACGACGATCGGCATTCCGTACGATCCAGCGCAG